>Ga0206957_1086_pt1 | contig 22245 bp, 19 predicted proteins | sample Alteio_BWOrgHeat_32_FD_152975 | JGI IMG/M metagenome (GOLD analysis project Ga0206957, IMG submission 152975) | Enriched cells from forest soil in Barre Woods Harvard Forest LTER site, Petersham, Massachusetts, United States -... | ecosystem: Environmental > Terrestrial > Soil > Temperate forest >...
CAGACGTCATTTAATTAAGTTTATGAACTATGAATGCATTCCAATGATTAAAAACAGCTCATTGCAAGTAACAATTAGACTACATGCAAATATTATTTCTAGTAAAAGACTTTTCGTCACTTACTTTAAAATTAAAAAACTAATCCCATGCACGTATTCAAAAATATGAGAAAAGAATAATTCTCAATAAGCTCCTATCAAAAATTTCTCACTAGTGATTTATGATTAATTGATTGTCTTATTCTATTAGGTACGGTGCTTTCATGACAAAATCTGCCATCTTTAGATCTTTACGTCCAACTTTGATACAAGCTATTTTCTCGTGCTTTTCGACATCTTTTTGATTCAAATAAGACATCCATTCGTATGTAAAGTTTGGATTGTTTGTCGTTGCGTTTTCATTCTTAACTTCATGTATGTGGACCGTATAACTCATCAAATACCATGAACGAATGTAAATAAGAAAAGTATTCGTTTCACTGGGTGAATGCGTAAGAAATGTCCTTAAATGCGATATGAATTGAGATTCTTGAAGCTTTTTTATTCTACCAAGGTTGATAATTGTTGCATGGGTGGTCTTTCCTGATTTTTATTTTTAATATTTTTAATACTTTTAATCCATTTTTGTATCTATATCTATCAATTAACAATAGATTTGACGAATGCTTACGTTGGACACATAAAAAATAATAAGGAATTCAATAACTATGGATATATGTCTAGAGAAAACAGATGAAATACTAGGATTGTGTATGAACACTTCACCTCCTCCATTCATTTCTCTTGTCTCGAATGATGGGACTCCTGTATTATATTCTAGAGAAATCCTAGAGCAAAGTCCAGTGTTTCGGACCATATTACAAGGCACGTTGTACACCTCTGAATCAGACGATTCTACACATATAGTAGACCTACACCAAGTAAAGGTACAGGTATTATCTTATAGTTTGAAGTACCTTGAATTTCATCTGATGCATCCGCCTAGACCTTACCTTGCGCCCATTGCGAATGGAAACTTAAAGACGTTGGTCGGTGAATGGGATGACGAATTTGTAAAAACTATAGTACAGGAAGAAAAATCACTGATTATTCAGATAGGTAATTTTGCAACGATGTACGGGTATATAGAACTTTCGGCTCTTATGGCAATGACGATTAGTACTTGGATGTGGAAAAAATCAACAAAAGAAATTATAGATATCATGATGTATTTAGAGAGCCTCAATCAAAAGATGTCAAATAACTCGGCTGAATATTTGCACCATTTGAAGAAGAAACATAAGACTTAATTCTCACCGCCCAAACCATATAAAAAGAGTTATGAGTCCTCATATTTTATTTGCATGGGTCATTGGAAAGTCAAAAATTTATGTATGAATTAATGAATGAATGAATTAATTCGTCGGTTATTTCATTTTCCTGTCATTTCTTATTATTGTTGTGTTGCACTATATGAGTTTTTTAGAAGCAGATTCGTATTATAAGATCTCATTTCATCAACTAAAGAATACTATTCTTGATCGCATAGATTCAAGAAACGCCAAGGAATTTCTTAAATGTGTTCCATTGTTACACAATCTGGTACTAGAAAGTAGACATTCGCTGGAAAAAAAGCATGATCTAGATATGATACGCGCCATAGGCATGATGGATGACCATCACCTTGCTGCAAATACACTATCTATTCAACAACACCTACATGTTATATGTATGTGTCAAACTCTAAAAGAGTACGTGGTACGTGATACTTTAATAGATGCCTCAGCTTTAATACATCCTTGTTATTGCCATTTTCGTGTGCTTGGATTATCGAAAGAACAACATATTCAATACATTCAACTTCAATTATCTCATATAAATGACAAAAAGTTTTAATATATTAGTCGTTTAAGAAACTAAGAAACATTCGTATTCACATATTCGCACGCATAAAGATTAAGTATATAGTCTATGTATCTTGTATTAATTGTTTTTTTGTTTCAATGAATAAGTTATAAATAAAAAAAGGAAACAATTGAATATCTGTTGCTGTTATTGACGTCCGTTCATTCATGTCAACTTTAAAGGCAGGATTAGAGAATATTGATGCAGCCGTATATTCTGCAGTCATTGCATCGACGGGAACTCCTACCACTCTGAGCGAGGTCACGCCCTATTTGTGGATTAGTAATCACACAAGTGCGACGAATATTCCTCTTTTGAAACAATATGGAATCACAACGGTCATTTCTGTGTCGCAACTTGATATTCGACCTGATATTCTCGCTCAATTTCGTAGTCAGGGCATTGAATGTTATCGATTTCCTCTTGTGGATGTAGTACAGCAACCGTTGATTCCCATTGCCCCTATGATTCATACCTGGCTCATGGATTTTGTTCATCCACATCCTAAACCTGGCAAGGTATTATTGAATTGTACAGAAGGAATTTCCCGTAGTTGTTCAGTTGTCTTATGGCATTTAATCACGGGATATCATATGAGTTATGATCAAGCCTTCAATTATTTGAAAACAAAACGACCGTTTATTCGTCCAAATCATGGGTTTGAACAACAACTGCGCCAACAAGCGCAAACCATAAATGCATGATCGGGCCGTATCTTTACACTGTTTAGGACAGCGTTTTTAGACCCTCTGTCCATCTCTTCTATAAAGCATTCGATATTGTTCATCTATTTAAACAAATTATATTACATCGTATAGTGTTAAAAATTAGATTTTTGTTATGTCAGACGATTTACTTGAATCGGTTTCAAATAACGACTCTAAAGTATGTGAATCGCAATCGACTTTTTTTGTGTCTCCTTATAACTATTACCCAGGAAGGGTCATCTTACATTCTTATTCTTCTAAAAGGAAAGCATATAGTCAAGCTGTGTTAGTTCATGGACTTCCTTTGCAAGGTCAATCGATGACCCTGTATTGTTATGAAGTCAATGAAAGTGGCACATTAACTAACAAATCTGAACATAGTACAATGTATCGTTTTGATAATGAATCGACAGATTCTGATTTAATATCAACATCCAACACTCCCAGTAGTCCTAGTAATTCGAATAATCCAATGTCTAAAGATGAATAGTTAATATTTTTTTTAACTGAATGAACATATATTATATATCTCTAGTATATTTTATTTTTATGTGGATGCATGTGCGTACACACATTTAAGATGTGTATAAATTATTTCATTATCTAAAAGAATTAAATCACCTATAACACACATACAATAAATCGATTCAATTCAGGTTTTTATTTATAGATTTTATAGATGGACCTTGATGATCATGCTTTTTCTTCTGATATGTCGTCGTCTAATATATCGTCACGGCCAGTGCTTGTATTGGACCTAGATCATACGTTGATTCATTCCATCAAGCAATCGGAATGGAACCTGTCGCCCTATAAACAACAACAATCGACTGAACATATGTATGTATCCACCAAATACGATTTGCTCATTGCGTTTCGTCCTGGATGCCAAGAATTTATTCATCAATGTTCCAATGTGTTTGATTTGTACGTGTATACCAATGCTTCTATGAATTACGCAGTAGAAATTTTACATGAATTGGATCCAGGACAGGTGTTTTTAAATAGCGATACTCGCCTAGTCGCGTCAAAAGGCGCCGAAGGCACAAGAGGTTTAAAAAATTTAGAGACCCTGGAACTGGAATGTAAGGTCTCGTTACAAGGGCGACGTGTCTTGATTTTGGACGACTATAGAGATATTTGGATCAAAAAAGATTGGATTCATGTGTACCAGGTCAATAGTTTTGTGGTATGGGCATTTCTTGCTTCCCTCCACATGGTGTTTCCTCGTCTTGCATTCTACGCATCTAAAAATCCTTATCAAAAGGGATATTACTATTCTTTTCATCAATCTTTCAAACCACATCATCCTGTCTTATCCCCAATTCATTTTAATTCAACGTCTATACAATCACCATCTTCATTTAATTTTTCTATTCAAGCATGTGTAGAAGAAGACGTGAGAATCGATAATATCTTAGATTATGATACGAATTTAGCTAGGCGGGCTGGAATATGCGAACATCATTTATTTGATGAAATGAACGAATTTGATCCTGACATAGATCTATTTATATGGAAAAATGAGATGGACAAACTAATTACAAATGCAGATATGACAACTGTCAAAGAACTCGAGAACAAATGGTCTCAAATTTTGGTCATTCGAGCTTGCCCAATCCATTCTACTCGTCAAGCATGTTACATGTCTTTGGAGCAATTTGGTCGTTTATTATCCCTACTGGATGTTCAATCTGAACTTGTTGTTTATCAGACATGAGTTGATTTGACTATTTGATTTGATTTGATATCTGGTATGTATATATTAAGTAGTAAGAGTAAGTATTACATTTATATACAGGTCAAAGAGTAGAACATACATCACACATACACATTTACTAGAACTAGAATGCACCTACTATAGTGATAACAGACCAGATAATTAAAATCCACCCTAATATAACAAGTAAAATATTAGTATTTCCTGCTAAGAAAATACCAATTAACAAGAAAATAATGCCGATAAGAAGGCTCGAAGAAGATGTATCCATCATGATGAATGAAAGAATGAAATGGTTAGAAAGTGTTTAAAGATTTAAAAGACTTGATAAAGTTTTGTATTTTCTTTTTTTTAATTAAAAAGATCTAGACTATAGAATGTATAATTATACGTTGATGACGACTTCATAGTTGCGAAAGAAAAAAAATTATTTTTTTTCAGTACAATAAAAGACACGAACTCTCTCAAAATTCGTCTTCATATTCACCCTCACTCTCTATATCGTAAGAAGGGTGAAAGGGATTTGATTTAGCAGGAGCAGTTTGAAACACTTGAGTCGAAGAAAGAGATCTGGAAGGGCTCGAAATAGATCTAGAAGAAGATAGACGTGATGATGGTAAAACTTGTTGTCTCGGAGTATTAGAAGACAAGGGCAACGGTTCTGGAGATTGAAGTGTGGATTGAATGGATCGAGCAGAACGTGTAGATGGACTTGTTTGATTCATTGGATTTTGTTGATTTATTGGATTGAATGAATATGATTGTACTGTCGGCTGAGTAGATTGAATAGATTGAATAGGTTGAGAAGACTGAATGGACTGAGGAGGTTGCATTAACAGGGGCTCAGCTCTTGCTTGCGACAATAATCGATCCAATTCGGAAGATTCAGGAATATTCGCCATAAGCGAAGAGGGATTAGGTTCAATGAAAATGGTAGAAGGTCCTTGATTTTTTGCACCTGACATCATCCAATGGCAAATCATCGCCACGACGATGATCGTGATGATTAGAAACAAGAAGAAACAAAGAATAGTACTCCACTGGGCATTCTTAAATTGATCGAGTAATCCACTGGCTGTATTGCTTATAGCGTTTGAATTATTGGATGAATCAGATAGAAGCGGTACTTTCGCACAATTGCTACAAGGAAGAGAGGCATTTACTAACGGTGGATTAGAAGGATTGGTGAAGGTAATCTGATTCGACCAATGATGTGTAGGCACTGAGGAGGACTGGGAGGCGGGTGTCATTGACATAGCTACAGGTTGAGGTGTGTGAGTGGAAGCCATAGTGTCGCTGGTTGAAGTATGACCGTGATGACTGACATTGACATTTATTGGCGTAGGTAAATTCATCGAGGGCAATGTATGTGGGGGAACGTGAGACAAGGCTGGATTATACGCGATTGGTGAGGGCATCATTGTCTGATTCATATGATTGATTTGATTCATGTCCGGATATGAAGCTTGTTGGGATAGTAGATTTAGATTCATTTGATTTTGATTTTGAGCTTGAGCTTGAAGTTGGGTTTGATACATCTGATTCATATTCATTTGATTTAGATTCATTTGATTTTGATTTATTGCGGGTTCAACAATCATAGGTTGTTTATGCTTGGATTTTCCTCTACGTACGCCCATAATGACTTGGGAATCTTGGACACCCATCGATCTTGAAATTGCAATGACCTGGCGCTTATGAGGATTAAAGGTAAGAAAACGCACTCCAGGTGTTTCTAAGGCTCTTTTAAAACAATCTCGGATATTGGTCGCATCTTCTTCTACAAATTTAATTTCATGGTGTTGAGCAGAAAATTCAAAATCGGTATCTGTCAATGTCAAGAGTTGGGGTTTCGTAAATTGTCCCGTCATTTGACCAAGTTGATCGTACAACGGCACAGCATCGGTCATAATCGCAAGTTCATGTCCGTGTCGATGTAACGTCTTTAATTTGGTACATTGTTTGGATTCTTCATGATAGGTGTACAAATGACATTCAGGATCACTGGAAGCCCATTTCTGACAATTTTTACACGATCCCTGTCTCGAAGAGTCTATTATCTCTCGACGTACACCGGCATAACATCCTTCCTGAGGAAATTGTTGAAACATCAAAAAAGCGATTCAATTCTCACAGACACAAATTTATTATATATATTTTTTTTTCCTTGTCGTGAAAAGACATGTAATGCAACCGATGTTATCAAACGCTTTCATAACTATGATTTTTTTTAATCACTTTATATCTTTGATAATACCGGTTTTAGAGATTGGGAGTGTCCTCTATCTACGGCACAGACTTTTGATAAATACTATTTCTCATCATTGGTATTAAGGGAGAGTATCACATCTTCTAAGATCACCATTATGGAACGCGTTTTCAACATCTTTCAACTTCAGAGATTCTTGATATAACTTATCAATTTTTTTTTCAATTATTTCTAATGCCTTCAAAATTTCTTTAGAATCTGAAGATTGTGCATTCGTTTTCTCGATAAAACACTTATTCACTTGAGTGTGTGAAGATGTGGATTCAATATAATGGTGGGACGATGTGAATCGTCTTCCCTTGGAGAATAAGGTCATACATTTTGAGCTGATGCAATCTCTAGAACTTATGATCATTCTTACCAAAAAGTTACGATTAATTGAATTTAAAATGGCACCATTAATTCTCTGAAATAGAATATTCATTGCTTCAAAAAATGATTTCGTACAAGACAGGCAGTTTAATGAAACTTTATTGATGTTGAATTGAATTTTACATTTAAAATATTTCGGGTTTTCATGTGTTGTATACTTATGTTGTTTGTAATTTGACTCTGACTACTACACGTAGTTGACAACGTATTCTAAGTTACTACCCATTGCAAACTATCCACAAGGATTCGGAGATTGAGGTTGTTGGTACGAAGCCAAATAACCCATGAGACTCTGGAACGAGTACATTCACCTCGATTGTACAAATCAACACGCAAATGGCATTCCATTTCCTGCTGAAAGTCTCACGTCTAACACAATCCAAGACCCATCCAAATGGGATTATTTCAAAATTATAACCGAGTAGGTATTTATATTTATATTTTTTCGGCCGCCGAGAAAAAAGTAAAAGAAAATACTTTCAATACGTCTATATTCACCTTATGAACTCGCTAACTCCGAAAGGTAAGGTTATAAGGCTAAATATAGAATCTGCCATAATTCAGAATTTATTTTTAGATAATATCCAGAGCGCGATTCAAGTCGGATCTATCAACAGCACTGTGGAACTTCATTGTCATTGTGGTAGGATTCAATTGTCACCTACAATCTTGACAGCTGGGCAAACTGAAAAATTCACACTTGAAAATGACTTCATTTCTAGTCCAAACTCATGGATGTTGATATCTTCGTCAATTCCAGGTATACAAGTGAGTATAGGAAGCGTATGTTATCCTCTAGAGGCGTGTATTTCGATTATGAATGTTTCTTCACGACAGATAGAATTCACTAACGATGCTTGGATTAATTTTTTTGTGCAGTGATAAGTCATTCTACTTCGATATCATTTTCATTGTTTTTCATGCTAAAGGGTGGAATGGAATAATACGCCTTAATACTACATACCTTTTTTTCTATGCTACAGGATCGGAAACATAAAATTGTTAGGTATTCTTCTATACTTTATATTTTTGTTAATGAGTCATTTTCCTTCAACCAAATCCACAACGCAATATCTTCCGGCGTGTCGTCTTCAAAAGAATCATCTTCGTTTAAATATATAGATAAATATCCTTTTTCAGATCCACTAACTCCTATTACATCGACACGAAGTGCTGGGTTCACATTTCTAAGTCTATCTCTAAGTTCGCAGAAGATATAATATATTTGTTTTATTTTCTTGTCGTCTTTTGCTCTCCATTGACGCCAATAGATGTCATCCATAGATCCTTTCCATTTATCATTTGTCCATCCAGAATGAGATGAATACCCGAATCCTCTAGGATTGTACGCATGGTCATGACCAGGAATATGATGAGGAAAAAGAACGATCTTGTCGGACGTATCATAAAATATCTTTTGAGAAACTCCATACCCTCTTGCTTCCATAATGGCAGTATAGTCGTCCGTAGTTGGATCAGGTGTGACTAGATATTTTCGACGATTAATATCTTTTAATTTTATATTAAGAATAGATCGAAAAAAACTAACAGATTTCCTACGAAAGGGATTGGAAGAGATAGAATTTTCGTGTTTATTCGTATTACCATTACCACCTACCTCTTTATCGTGTTTCATTTCTGTCTCAGCATTCATTTGACTCAATATTATATTTATATTAATTTATAAAAATAGAAGTTCTAGCAACAAATATTACACAATAAAAAAGTAAGAGTAGGAAACAGATTTTTGATGCCTATATAGGAAAGCGTTTGGTAGCTAATTGCAAGTAACAATTTCACTACATGCAAATATCATTTCTAGTAAAAGACTTTTCGTAACTTACTCATATTACAGTTCATTTTTTTTAATTGAACTACGTTTTCTTTTTTATTAAAGCATGACAGAATTAACTTCAATCCTACTTCCAATTATGACTACATGTCCATGTTCTAGTGAGACCATTTCTTTGGAAGGCCGAATGAAGTCGTATGAAAAAGTCATGGATACTCGAATTCCAAGTGACCAAGCGTTTCTTGTTCGTTTAGATGGAAATAGGTTTAGTAAATTTACTAACAAACTTCAACAACCGTTTGATCGTAATTTTACAAATGCCATGATGAAGACAATGGGAGATTTATTGGAGACTTATCATCCAAGTACTGCCTATTCCCATTCAGACGAGATTACGTTAATGTTTCCAGTCACACTCCGTAAAGAAGTTCTGCCATCAAACGAGAATCCTAGCAAAAAGAATGAAGGTGGAAAAAAAGATATCGATGCTTTATTAAACCAGACTCCAAGTAATTATTATCCGCATTTATTCAATGGAAGGATTCAAAAGCTCACATCTGAACTAGCAAGTTATTGTTCTCTTCGATTCACCTATCATTTAAAAAACACTCTTTTAGCAGAGAAAGATACTTTTGACTACAAGGATGCGCTTGATTTGCTAATAAATCCCATGTTGAATTTTGATGCGCGGGTCATAGTGTTTCCCAAAGATAAATCTCATGACATGGTCAATCACCAAATATGGCGATCGATGCGAGATTGTCCACGTAATTGTATTTCAAAGTTGGCAGAGCCCCATGTGACTGCAAAGCAGCGTCATAAAAAAAATTCAAAAGAACTACTACAAATACTCTTAGAAAAGACGGGATTTGAATGGTCTACGTATGATACTTACTTAAAATATGGAGTGTATTGTAAAATGGAAAATAAACGCTTGATTAAACAAGAACAAAAAGATATTCCTCTTTTCGAACATCCATTAGATTATAATCGATCAAAACTTGTATTTAAAACAATAGAAATTCATGAATTTGATATTCGTCTGTTGGCTCTCTTTCAAGCAAAAAAATGGAATGATGCGAATATTGACACATTAACCGATACGAAGGAATGGACTATGACCCTAGTCGATCTCGATTCTGTAAAAAATAAAAATTCATCCTTGCCTTGTAATATATCTGATATATAACACAGTGACATTTCATGTCATAACAATTAACGCTATCCATCGAAAAAATTATATATCGAATATGACTTATAAAGTAAACCAATTGGTAATTTTCTGTACTGGAAAAAAAAATATCTATGATAATGAAAACAATGGTATCGAATAGGACTCACAACTAAAAAAAACAACTAAAAAAAACATCCTTTACGCTATCCTCTTATCAATCATCCAATACCTCGAATGGGAAAAGGTACATCTTCAAGGTGTAATACATGCCATCAAAAAGGGAATAAATGTGAATGCAAGTCCTCTCCTTGTAATAAGTGCGACAAAAAGAAATGCGATTGTAAGTGCAAATCTAAACTTTATTGCTTACTCAAGAAAATAAATGCCAAGCAAAAACCCAATTTTCTTTTGACCAGCAAGGATATCAATCCCAATGGTAAAGTCATTACCGAACCGGGTGTTTACCAACTTGCTGAAGATATCACTTTCACACCCACAAGGAATGCCATCACTCAAACTCTTGTCACGTTTACTTCGTCAAACGGATTTGGGGCAGGGGCTACAGGACTCGCTCTCGTATCAGGAGGGGTTGTCAGAGGTATAGATATAGTGACGCCCGGATCAGGATACACAGCACCCCCAACTGCTACAATTACAGGATCGGGAACAGGAGCCACGGTACTTTCACCTGTACAATTTGGCGGTGTTATCAATGTGATGCTTATAGCTCCTAATTTCGGTGGGGCTGGCTACTCCAGTTTACCCACTGTTACATTAAATCCACCCTTAAATGGTGCTATTATAATTCCAATCATAGATACGACATTAGGAGGTTCATTAGTTGGATTTCAGATTGCGGATCCAGGGTCAGGGTATGGGTCAACAGCTCCTACTATTAGTATTACAGGAGGAGGTGCAACACTTAATGCAACGGCTCAAGCGTATGTGTCTTCTGGTGTCACGAGAGCCCTTGTTGCCAGTGGAGGCATGAATTATACAGATACTGTAGTCGCTGCGATAACAATCATGTCTTCCAATGTGACTGTTCTTTTAGGAGATCATGTCTTGAAACAAGCCGGAATAGATGATCAAGGAAATGTATCGCCTACCCAAAACCCATTTGTAGTAGGAATCGTAGTCCCTGATATTTTACCCTTTCAAGTAGATGTAGCAGGAACAGGTGTAGGATCCGTACAAAATATTGTATTGACGAGTATTGGTTCTGGATACACGAGCACGCCCAATGTGACGATAAGTGCACCTGGAGGTTCAGGCATGACTGCAACTGCACAAGCAATTGTCAATAACGGAGTCGTTACAGCTATTCAGGTTTTAAACCAAGGATCCGGCTATACCAGTGATCCAACTGTGACTATTTCGGGTGGAGGAGGACTAACTCAAGCAACAGCATTAGCCAATATATATTTGTTAAATACGATAGGTCTTGAGAATATAACCATTTCTGGAGATAAAGGAGTTATAGATGGATTCAGTTATAGAGGGGTTCAAATCTTTTCGCATACCAACAACATTGAAGTCTCCAACTTGACTATTGAGCATTGTGGAAAACTGGCATCTGCCGAAACATCACCTTATCCAGGATATACTTCCAACTTTCAAGTGTCAGGAGGAGATGCTCTTCCTGTGAGATCGACTGCGGGATTAGCCATCGGTGAAACAGGAACTGGGACACAAGGATTTCAAGGTTATTTTGGACCTTTGTTTTTTACTAAACGAATTGGACCTCAAAACCTAGTCAGTAATGTGGTGATTGATAATGTATCCTGCTTGAACAATTACATGTTAGGTTCTTTCATTTCAAGCACTGCGAATCTCGCTATGACCAATTGTCACATTGATGACACATTCAACGACAATAATTTTTCAGTCATCGGAGGATGGTTTGGGGGAGATAGCGCTGCGGAATATCCATCCGTAAAGAATTTTATAGTCAAAGATTGTACCTTTAATAGGACGTCGCTGATTGGAGATTATAAAAACACGGGTCTTGCCAACTGTATTGGTTGTCGTTTGACATATTCATCGGGATTTTTATTTGAAGATTGTGAATCTAACGACCTCCAAAATACAACGGCTAGTACAGCAACGAATGGAGGAACTGTTTGTAACGCGGTTTCGGACGGTACCTTTAGAAACTGCCAATTTAGAAACGTGAGTGCCATGGGACTCGCTGATGGTTTTCATTCGAGTGGATCGGGAGGAACCGTTCCAAATGGACACTCAGGATTTGATGTAGAACTCATCAATTGCGCTGCGAGCAACATTGTCAATATTGGAAACATGAGAAGACCTAGCCCCGTGGTCGCAACTGGTGATGATAAAGCCACTGGATTTGACTTCTTTTATACCAAAAACTTTTATTTACAAGGTTGTGTAGCTTCCAATATACAGTATAATGCGGTCTTTTATCCTGGGAAAGCGCTACCCAGAAATGGAGCCCAAGGATTTTCTATTCAACCTTCTTTCATTCCCCAATCCAATGTACAAAGTGTCAAATATGTCAATTGTCATAGTTCCAGCGCGACCTCGAGCAACGGAGGATCGGCCTATGGATTTTTCATTGGAAATCAAGCGTCGCCTGTGAATCAAGGATTGCAATCCGTCTTATATGAAAATTGTACAGCCGATAACAGTCTATCCTCTATTCCAGCGATTACAACTGGTCTTGGAGCTTTAGGACCTATTCCTCAAGGTGTCGGATTAGGCTTTGCATTGTTTCAAGATAGAACCCCTAATAGTATGTCTGTTCAATTGGAAAGTATTAACTCTTTTCCCGTTGTGTACAACAATTGTAAATCTTCTAATAATCAAGGTGCACCTACAAATAATCCTGTTCCTACCCTTACAGTGCCAGTGACAGCTACACAATATTCAGCTGGATTTTATGCACAAGGGCTACCCGATACAACTGCGCTATTAGGTGTATCTTATTACCAATGTGAATCTATAGGAGATGTATACGGATTTCTTTTACGGAACACCAAGTTTTGTACTATTCGAAATTGTAGAGCAGATAACAATGTTGTTCAAGCAGGTATTACTGGAAATGTTGCTATTGATGGCATCGTAGGAGAAGGATTTACAGATTTGGGATTGGCATTAACGAATACACCCGCGACAATAGGATCAGGACTAGCGGGATTCACAACTTCTACCTTTGAAAACAACAAAGCATATAACAATGGATCTAATACAGCCTTCTTTGGTACGAATGCGAATTACAATGCCTTTGTTGCATCTAGTATCACTGTTCCACTTTTCGAGGTTCAAGTATCGTCACCTTCAACTTCTTATAAGTACATCAATCCTTCACCTAATCCGTCACTTAGTAGTTTTAATATTAATCCAAATGTGTATAATATATCGACAGTTCCTTAATTAAAAAACTGTTTCATTGATTTTATTTTAATTAATATATTTGTAATTTTGTCTATTTGTATATTTGTATATCATACTAGGTTCTGTATTGTTTATACAACATAATTCAAAATTCCAACATCTTCGTATTTTTCCAGAACAAATTTAGTTGTAATCGATGCCTGACTCGTGTCTTTGCTTTGAGCGTTTATGTAATAAAACATTAAAATCATACATCATGTTTACTGTACCAATTTGTACCTATATAAAATCGTGTTCCTGTAGTTAATCATTCGTCTTTATCCATCTATGTCTCTTTATACAGAAACGATAAATTGACATCTGCAATTAGGACACGTAATCATAAGTGAGGAGGATTGTAACATAGGTTCAAAACAAGGTTCATGAAACCGATGTTTACAAATAGGAAATTCACGAACTTTCTCTCCAGGCTGGTAATCGGTACAACATAGTGTACATGTATCAAACAGACTATTCGGATCGAGTTGGACATGTACAGGTAGTTGCACAATAGGAAAATTCAACTCTTTGGCACGTTGTACACGTCGTTCTTTGTATACACGAATTGCATCTAGACAGTGCATAACTAGACCACCTGTTAAGCAAAAAACATCCATTAAAGAAATGACGAAATAAAAGATACTGATACCATATTGGGTACACACTTCTAACGTAATCCCCCATTCGTAAAGGCCTACGCATATCAAGGTCGTCCGTATTGCAATATCTAGGAATGTCCAATTCAAACAGGAAATATAGACACATCGCTTTGAACGAGTTTTAAACGACGATGTTTGAAACCATAAAGCTTGGCACCTTCTAGAAGTGATTAGATACACATAGAGTACACAAGCAATAGTAGCATGAACAAAACGAGGAATTGAGAGAGCTAATAACGGTGTACAACTAGGTGTCTTTTCATAGATATCGCTCCATTGTGCAAAGTACATGATTCCTGCTACACAAGCAGGTAATCCTACAATCACTATCCAAAGAGGATATAAGAAATGGGACACGGTATCATTATTACGAGGATGACAAAAAAATTGAGTACATCCGTTTGATTGTTCGATATCTAGCTCTAAATGAGGTAACATGTTGACGGTGAGAACGACTCGATCCAATACATTCTCAGAATCGTTTTCGTTCCTATTTCCATTCATCATGGGTTGAAGTTGAATGACGTCATTGGGAGGTACCAAGTTTTCCATTGTATGTGTATAGAATGTTTTCAATACAGATATTTACATATTACATGTTAAAGCTTTCCAAATTTGTATCTTGATGAATTGTAAAATGGGTGAACTATTATATATAGAGACATGAAACCTACAAATATCTTTGTTATTTATAAATACATTTGTCTTTGATTAATGGTTGTCAAATAAAATATAGAATCTGAAAATAGATGAATTATATTTGGCAGTCAATAACCACTTCACTGAAACATAGCACATTTGCATGGGATCCATTTGTTATACATGTTTTATTTCCTACATCTTTCAATTTTAATTTAATCCTTTAATCATTCGTTGGCCATGAATCGTATGTTTCCCTTAGCATCACGTCTTTTATATCGTGGTGAATCCACACGCACCTTTTCAACGTTTCGAGTAAGTAAAAATGGAACGTTCAATCGAAACGCTTGCTTACAAGGTCTATACCAATCGTGTCAATTACAACATGTTAGATTCTTTTCCAATGATTTGAAATCGAAAAGTGTATTTAATAAGAAATACGATCCAGATCGTTCTACTCCTTCTGATATATCTGTCCATGAGAACATACACATTGTCGAGGCAGATGTGATAGATGATAACCGATCTAACAATAATGGGTCAACAGCTTATGAGATTCTTGATGAGGATAAGGGTCTCAAACGATTTGTACGGAAAGTGGTCACGACAACTGGAGGAGCCCTTAGTGTTACATGTGCATCCGCCTATTTGTTATCCTTATTACCTATTGACTCATGTTCGCCTGGTTTACTCGCCGGTACATATATTGCTGGGTTTTGTGGGTCTCTCTACTCCATCTGGAAAATCAAACAGGGAGATTATACAAGTGTTGTCAAAAAGGAAAATGGGTATATATATCACTCTATCGTGAATAGTAGGGCTAGAAAAAACGCATTTGCAGCATTCGTCGCATGTAATGCTCTTACACTTACTCCCATATTTGCAATGATTGTAAATCCATTTATTATTCCAGCTGCATTAGTATTGACAGGAGGTACAATGGCTTTTTCTGCTAAATTTGCATTGACTCGAATCAATGGACAACTATTAACATGGCAAGGACCATTACTTGGCGGTCTTCTTGGTATGATAGGAATCGGTCTCACTGCGATTATTACTCATGGAGTAATGGGTCCTAATGTTTTTTCCGAAATATTTTTTAGCATAGAACCTTATATCGGAATCGCTCTCTTCAGCGCGATCACTGCCTACGATGTTCATAATGCAATTGATACTTATAAAAATAAAGATGCTGATCATATCGGTATTACAACAGATATATTCCTCGACTTCATGAATATTCTTGTACGCTTCCTTCATATTTTATCAAAGATTGAAAAGAAGTAAAGTTGATAAATTTACTATTCAATTTATATTTACTTTTTTGTTGCTTGGTTGAATGAGTTTACTATGTATGTGTTAGAGAAGAAAAAGAATGGAATAGAAATAAGACATAACAAGTATAAAATGTCCTATTGGGGTCTCCTAATCTTATTAGGGTTGATTTTTATCCTACTTCATTTAGTCTTTCGAAAAGCTCCCGTTGAGATTCGACGTGCTACGCCTGAAGGATCGATTTTGTATCAAGAAAGACCTCTCACCGATGATGAAATGCAAGTGTTGCGCAACACACCTCTCCTGATTGGGAGTTTAGCTTATAATTCAAATATTCAAGTGTTTAGAAAGAGAATTGAACATTTAACCGGAGAAAGTCATCAGTGGCACCTTTTTTTATATGGGTTAGATTCTACCAACCCTCAAACACTTGAAGACCTACAACGATGGTCATTAGAAGACCCCAAACATGTCACAGTAATACCCCTTTTGATACAACCGAAACCCAAAAATCGAATGGCTCGTATGGCAATGTTAAGAAATGCACTTATAGATACTGCTCGTGCGACATTTAAGAAGGGTTCATTCAATTCACTCGATATTCCCAGCTCATTAAGTTCAGTCAATTCATGCGATCCTGATACCCTTATGCTGATGTATGACAGCGATCATGCTGGGGCGATGTCAAAAATTGGACTTGTCAATGCTATTCAAAAACTTCAAGTTACACCTGCTGTATATGCGATCGCAGCATCCGGCACCCATTCATTACTTCCACACGTTGATATATTGTATGACACATTTGCCGAATGCGATATGAATGGAAATCCTTCGTTGCTATGTAAGGTGGCACTTCATTCTTGTTTACCTCCATGGACTCCCATGCAAAGTGCATTTGGAGGTGCGTGTCTGTATCGATGGTCGCAATTACAAACTGTATCCTATCCTTTTTTCGAAGGGGTGTGTGAACACGCCTCTCTTCATAAATTGCTGTATTATAAGTATGGAGGATGTTTATTGCTTTCTAAAAATTTTCATATCTATGTAAATGAACAACCTTCTCAATATTAAATTAAATAAATATCCAAACAGGAGAGTTTAAATATGTACATAACACAAGGAACCAAATAGCGTCGACATATTTGTGAAAATAACAAATAGGACAAATTCTAATCTGAAAGGAGGCTTGAAAGTCCTTCGTAATCTATATCGATTTTGAGTTGATTTTTTTCTTGATGTTTAGTCGTCACCTTATTACTATGTGTCGAATTTATAGAACGATTAAATTGTGATCTACTGTCTGGATGTACAAGATTCGCCATCTGACTCGGAAAGATTCCTCTATACCCAGCATGTCTTCCGGCTTCTGTAGTGATTGAAAACGATTGCCACAATATCCCATTCGAATCAACAATATTGTCTTTACTCATGTATTTCGTTTTTTTATGAAATGAAGAATAAAGTGCAAACACCTACAAAAATAAAGGTATAAACATATCTGATCTTGCTTTTGATCAACGAAGAATTGGCTATCTATCACAAAAACAAAAATACACATGCATTGGACGACAAAGGATTTCTAAGACCTTCCTTTTAGGTGTAATATTGTAACATATATTTTATAACATCCCATGCAAAGACTGATATAATAACCCACATAGCACTACAAGTGGATAAAAATAAACTATTATTGTCATATCCATTACTTAATTAAGAGTTTCTATTATAAAAGATGAGTGCTAAAATAGATAGTAAAAAAGTGAAGACTAGTAGTCATAAACGACAAACCAAAAAAGTGACAAGTCTATTTAAAGGTTCTTGTCAGCCACCTCAAGGATTTATGCCTTGCCCGATGTGTAATATGGGTAGATTTGAGGAAAAGAACTATATGTGTCCTGATTGTAGGAAACAAGTATTTGGAAGCGCCTCTTGCTGTCGCATGCCATCAAATGAAGAACGATTGAACACGTATGTTCACTTATTTTCTTAATTCGTTTTTTTATCAATATCTTTCTTTATTATATTATTAATTTTTATTAAACTATACTTGATTTAGACAACATAAAATTAATATATGACTTTATGATAATCTCATTTCGTCGAATCGATATTGACAAGTTCAAGAGATTTCATTGCCTCCATCATGTGAAGAGAATGAAAAGGATCAGTTGACTCTATCCCTATCTTCGTGGCTGAGAAGTCAGCTCTAGTGAATTCACTCACTACTTTCTTAAATCTCTCGCTTTGTTCACTCGTTTCAAATTGAAGAGTAAAAGATTGAGACTCTCCAGTCGATACACAAGCATAATCTTCACATGTCCATGTCCACGCAAAATCTGTCCAAGTACATGGTTTAAACTCAAATTCTTTTCCGACATTGTGATTCATACAACATTTTAACGTCGCGCTTTGTCTCATGAGAAGACGAATAGGATGATTGATTTTTGCTTGAGAACCAACATCTGTATTTAGTTTTTCAATTTTTTTATATTTGAGTAATTTCACAGTTCCAGAACCTCGTTCTTTCCACTCGGATCCATCTAAACGATATAAAGCTGCTTGTTCTTCGTATAAGACTTCATCATTCTCTTCTCCCGTCAGTGTTTTGACTTGTTTTAAATGGAGAAGAATCGGTACGTATGAGGTATTCATCTTGCTACTAATATTCTCATTATCTTGTTCAGAGTGATTGAAAGAGGAACATGAAGTCAAACAGGAGTTTGAATCACTTACATTGCTTACATCCTGTGTTGTTCGATTTTGATTCTTTACAAATGGATTGGTAAATAACAATGGTGTCCAAGGATTTGATATCTTTGTTTCTTCATGCTCTACATGTTTAACCATATTATCGTCGACATTTAAAGGCACAGACATTTTTGCAGTAGCAATTAATGTATGATTTGTATAGGTATTTGTATACTGATTTTTAATTTGGATAGCTTACACTTGTTTTATTGATGATAAATAATGCATGTATAAATAAGCTCATATTATTTTATTGATTATATTTATATCATGCACTCAGAATTATATGTTTACTCTCTCATATATGTATAGCAGTCATATATATTTATGTTAGTGATTAATTCGTTTATCAGTCTATACCCGTTTTCTCCCAGACACAATTAATTTTATTCAGATGTCAAAATCCACATCTTCGTTGTTACCTCGTAATAAACGTAAAGCGCCCGAACAGAAGTCTGTTGTTTCATCCTCCTCTTCCTCATCTGAATCCGTCCATGAACAAAATAAGGATGAAGAATCAAATGGAGAAATGCAAGAGAAACGCTCTTTGTTTGAACAAGGATGGCAAGTAGTGTATGTTGAATTTTTGAAACCCCATTTAGAAAAAATTCGTGCGGGTGGTACTTGGACCAGTTTTTCAAATGTTGCTTTTTCAAAATATTTTACGCTACATCATGATTTATGTTATAACAATACGTTGTTTGAATATAATATCTCGAATATCTTGTTTGAAAAGTTTTTGAATATGTATAAAGGTTATCTAGACGACATGCTGAATGTGATAGATGTCTGTGTACAACAACAACACACGGATATACAACTAGTACAAATTTGGACACGAGAATGGACACAATTCAATGAAGTCGTCAAATTTTTATCTAAATTTTTTACAACGTCTTTGGGTTTTCATGTAAATTCTATTCCTGACAAAGCTAAACCTAATCTCATGGAGAACATACCTTATTTAAAAGAATATTATGAAAATAATAGATTTAGGACAGATATAAGTCTTAACGAATGGGGATATCGTTCATTTTATGAACTAGTCTTTGCTCCACGTCAAGAGTGGTTGTCTGGACTATTGCAACGTATTATTTCGAGAGGGTTTGAAGTCTCTGACACATCTACATGGATACCATTGTTTAAAACTTCAATACAATATATCAGTGAATTAGGTAAATCTATTGATCAATGGAGGACATATGTTATTCCTCCCGAAGCGAAAACAAATGAAAATTATATTCCTCCTCCTTTAATCACTCTCTTTTCCACGTGTATAGGAGATCCTTTGTTATCCCAAACTGCTGAATATTTCAAGAATAAGTCAGAGGAGTGGAGACAGACAGCTTCTTTACAGCAATATGTACAACATGCGTTTCATGCTATGGACGCAGAGACAAAGTTTCTCAATACATGTTTAGGAGGAATGCCGTTATTTATGAAAAAGGTCATGGAAACATGTAAACATGCCTTATTAAAAGCTCCTTTAGATTCTTTATTAAGTAATTCAACTGATATGTATAATTTAATTTCTCAAGAAAAAAGCAAAGAAATAAGCGATATAAGTAATCCAAGAGGTACATCCTCGTCTGCGCCTAGTATTCAATCTGGTGATCAATGGCACACACCAGATCCTCATGCTCGACTGATGATGATGGAAGATATTGATTTAACAAGTTCTGAATCCATCTCTATGCTTTCTATCGGTTCGAGTCATGGAAACACAGATATGTCTAATGAATCTAGTACTGCCTCTAGTGATAGTCCTCTTTCAAAGTATACTCACTTGACACGATTATATAGTTTGTATGAAACGTTGCCTGAAGAAATGAAAAAAATTTCAGCTGCGTTTCAGCAGATCATTGTTCTGGAAGGCACTCAGTTTTTAAAGGAAACACAGAAATCATCTTCTAATTCTAAAATGGATACTCAAGCAGTTTCAAGTTCTATTACTTCAGCTGGATTTGGAAACAATTCTACTCCTACTTCTTCTTCTGCAACATCCTCCCCTTCCTTATCTCTCATGTCCAAAGGAACAGTTGATGCGACCTATTATGCAATGATTCAAGGTCTCGTTTCACTTTATTCTCATTATCGAGATGTTGTACATACGTGTTTTTCCAAATCTTCCTTGTTTCAAATTGCTATTCGACAAGGATTTAGTGAAGTGTTGAATAAGCAAGACTTGGGACTGAGTCGCATTTTAGCACGATTTAGTCATGAACTCTTGAAAAAAGGTAGTAAAATTGCGCAAACTCATTTCAAAGATACACAAGTAGAACAAGTCCTTGAAAGCATTGTGTTTTTATATAGTTTTGTAGAAGATAAAGATATCTTTGAACATGATTATCAAAGTGCTTTAGCAAGTCGTCTCTTATCGAATTCATATGAATCGGAATTTATAGAAACATCCATGATTTCTAAACTCAAGCAAGAAGCAGGGTATCAATGGACAAACACATTGGAAAGCATGTTTCGCGACATTCAATTATCAAAAGAATTAATGGCAAAATATACTCTTCATGTCAATGCCCAATTACAACAACAGCAATCCTCCTCTTCAGTCAGCGGTCCTCAGATCACAGTCAATGTATGTACAGGAGGAATATGGCCCAATACTCGCGCCACGACGATAAGTATGCCCACCTCTTTGATTCAACCCAGTGATCATTTCAAACAATTTTATTTATCCGAGTATTCGGGTCGCAAATTGGATTGGCGATATGAAGAGGGAACTGCAGAAGTTGCCATCAAATTTCGTCCCGACTACAAACGAACCTTGGTAGTCTCCACCTATCAAATGCTTCTTCTGTCTGTATTAAAAGATCTTCCTATCGTTACGTTAAAACAATTTGCGGATATCATTGGACTTCCCATCTATGAATTTGGAAATGCTTTATTATCATTGTGTCATCCGAAAGTAGCTATTTTAATTAAACAACCAAATGTAAAAAAACTCGATGCATCGGATAAATTTCAACTCAATCGGAAATATCAACACGCATCTGCGTTACTCCGTATTGTGGTCCCCACGATGAATTTAATGGACAAACAAGAAGGGACGAACGAAGCTGAAGCGGCTGACGCAAAAAGAATAGAGATTCAACGAAATCACCAAATCGATGCGTGCTGTACTCGCATCATGAAAAGTAGGAAAGAAATGCTGTTTCAAGCGTTGATTGTAGAAGCCATGGAACAACTCAAATCTCGATTTAAACCTTTGCCTCAAGATATCAAGAAACGAATTGAATCATTAATTGAACTTGAATATATGGAAAGAGATAAAGCAGAAAGAAATAAATTACTTTATAAAGCTTAAGGAATAGCCAAAGGTGAGTATAATGGTGTGTTTTTATGTTTTCTATGTATTTTAATGTATAATGTTTATCTATTAATCTATTCAATTCATTGTCTATTTTTTTTGGTTTCTTTCATTCTTCTATTTTTACTTGTTAGGATCTTTCTATTTTCATTACATCTTTCTCACATTTTTTCATCGTCCTCTATACATATAAAGGTATCTTCTTCATATATATCAAGCAAATGTAATCCTTTCAATAAATTCACTTTATTCAGTTTATTCGATACACAAGGAGCCTCTTTTGTT
>Ga0206957_1087_pt1 | contig 22150 bp, 22 predicted proteins | sample Alteio_BWOrgHeat_32_FD_152975 | JGI IMG/M metagenome (GOLD analysis project Ga0206957, IMG submission 152975) | Enriched cells from forest soil in Barre Woods Harvard Forest LTER site, Petersham, Massachusetts, United States -... | ecosystem: Environmental > Terrestrial > Soil > Temperate forest >...
GAGCATGACCAATGCACCGCACATGGTGCTGAAAGCGCGTGAGGGGCAGCGCATGGGCAATGTCGAAATGGTCGATCATATGTTTATGGACGGATTGCAGGATGCCTATGAAAAAGGAAAACTGATGGGCGTGTTCGCCGAGGCGTGCGCGCAACGTTACCAGTTTACGCGCGCTGCGCAGGATGCCTTCGCCATTGCCTCGCTCGAACGTGCGAAGAAAGCCACCGCTGACGGCAGTTTTGCCGCCGAGATTGCGCCAGTTACGGTTAAAAGCAAAAAAGGCGAAAGCGTCGTCAGCGTCGATGAATTGCCGCAAAAAGCCGACGTCGCTAAAATCCCTACGCTCAAACCCGCCTTCGCCCCGGACGGAACAGTGACGGCGGCGAACGCCAGTTCTATTTCAGATGGGGCCGCGGCGCTGATACTCACGCGCCAGTCCGTTGCCGAAAAATTGGGAGTTAAGCCGCTGGCGCGCATCGTCGGCCACGCCAGCCATGCGCAGGCACCGGCATGGTTTGCCACGGCGCCGGTTGCTGCGCTGCAAAAACTTTCTGAAAAAACTGGCTGGGCATTAAAGGATGTCGATGCCTTTGAGATCAACGAAGCCTTTGCTGTCGTGACCATGGCGGCGATGCACGACCTCAACCTGCCGCATGAGAAGGTCAACATCCATGGCGGCGCATGTGCCCTCGGGCATCCGATCGGGGCGTCGGGTGCGCGGATTTTGGTGACATTGCTTAACATACTGGAAAAATATAAATTAAAACGCGGCATCGCATCACTCTGCATTGGCGGCGGTGAGGCGGTGGCGATGGCGGTGGAGCGTATGGCATGATACTGACCGACACCCAAACCATGATCCGCGATACGGCGCGCAACTTTGCCCGCGAACGGCTCGCGCCTGGCGCGGCGGAGCGCGATGTCAAGGCGCAGTTCCCTAAAAAGGAAATTGAAGAAATAGGCCGGCTTGGCCTGATGGGTATGCTCATACCGGAGGCGCACGGCGGCTCGGGTGCCGATTATGTTTCGATGGCGCTCGCCATTGAGGAAATTGCTGCCGGTGATGGGTCGGTTTCCACCATCGTTAGCGTACAAAATTCTCTGGTTGGCGCGGGGCTGCTGAAATTCGGCAATGACTGGCAGAAGGAACATTTTTTAAAACCCGTCGCCAGCGGAAAAATGCTTGGGGCATTCGCGCTATCCGAGCCGCAGGCCGGATCAGATGCCGCGGCGTTACGCTGCAGTGCAAAACGCAACGGCGATCATTATGTGCTGAACGGCAGCAAACAATTCATCACCTCGGGCAAACATGCGCAGGTGGCGCTGGTCTTTGCTGTGACGGATGCAGCGGCGGGCAAGAAGGGCATCTCGGCCTTTATTGTGCCGACGGGTACGCCGGGCTACCAAGTTGCTAAGATCGAACACAAAATGGGACAAACTTCTTCCGATACGGCGTCACTTCTGTTTGAGAACATGCGCATACAAGCGACCCATTTGTTGGGTAAGGAAGGCGAAGGATATAAGATTGCGCTATCCAACCTTGAAGGCGGCCGCATCGGCATCGCGGCGCAATCGATCGGCATGGCGCGCGCGGCGTACGAAGTTGCCATGAACTATGCCAAAGAGCGCGAAGCGTTCGGCAAGCCGATCGTTCAACATCAGGCGGTTTCATTCCGCCTGGCAGATATGGCGACCGATATCGAAGCGGCGCGGGCGCTCCTGCTGCATGCGGCGTCACTGCGCGACGCTAACCAACCGTGCCTCAAGGAAGCGTGTATGGCTAAACTCTTTGCCTCTGAAATGGCCGAGCGCGTTTGCTCCGCTGCCATGCAAACGCTTGGCGGATATGGATATCTGCGCGATTTCCCGCTCGAGCGCATCTGCCGTGACGTCCGCGTCTGCCAGATTTATGAAGGTACGAGCGATATTCAACGCATCATCATCAGCCGGGAGATTGGCCATGCAGCTTAAAAATACAGCCGCGATTGTAACCGGCGGCGGCTCAGGGCTTGGCGCGGCTACGGCCCGAATGCTGGCAAAGCATGGCGCGAAAGTGGCGCTGTTCGACCGTAATTTTGCTGCGGCGCAAAAAGTGGCTGGCGACATCGGCGGCGTGGCATGTGAATGTGATGTGGCGGATGAAGCGAGCGTGAAAGCGGCGCTGGCCAAAGCTGCTAGCGCGCACGGCGTTGCGCGCATCCTCATCAATTGCGCCGGCATATTGGGGGCCGGAAGAATTTTATCGCGCGAAGGGCCGATGGCGCTGGATTATTTCGAGCAGGTCATGCGCGTCAATGTCGTAGGCACGTTCAACCTGATGCGCCTTGCCGCGCAGGCCATGAGCACCGAAGCCGCTATCGGTGATGCGAAAGAACGCGGCGTTATTATCAACACCGCCTCCATCGCCGCCTACGAAGGCCAGATCGGGCAGGCGGCTTACGCTGCGTCCAAAGGCGCCATCGTCAGTCTGACGTTACCGGCAGCGCGCGAATTCGCTAAATTCGGCATACGCGTCAATGCCATCGCACCCGGCCCCGTCGATACACCGATGGTCGCGGGCATGCCCGCCGACGTACGCGAAAGCCTGGAGGCGACGATTCCATTTCCGTCTCGCCTCATTAAACCAGAGGAATATGCTGATTTAGCAGAACATATTATTACTAACGTTGCCATCAACGGCGAAGTCATTCGCCTCGATGCTGCACTGCGAATGGCGCCTAAATGAATTCTAGTAACTTCGCAGGATATTTAGATAATATTTTGAAAATATTAGTTTTTATCCCATTATTGCGACATGACTGCAAAACTTCTTTATTGAGTAGGAGAGTGTTACGTAAGCCGCCGGTGCTGATCCCGCCCGCGCGCATCTTGACCCATACTTCCGGAATATATTCGTAACGCAACTGGCCGGAGCCGAATGCGCGGATAATAAAATCGAAATCGCCGGCGATGCGGTAGCTGGTGTTAAACGGACCGACGCGGGCGTAGACCTCGCGTCGCAAAAATAACGCCGGATGCGAGGGCATCCAGCCCCATGCCAGCTTATCTGGAGAGAAGCGGCCGGAATTATAACGGCGGATTATTTTGTCGGGATTTTCCGGTTTAAAAAAAACCACGTCGCCGTACACCGCTTCCACATTACTGTCTTCAAATTTTTGTGCAACGCGGGATAGTACATCGGCATCGGCATAGACATCGTCGGCATTGAGCAATCCTATGACATCGCCGGTTGCCATTGCGATGCCTTTGTTCATGGCGTCATAAATGCCCTTATCGGGCCCCGACACAAACCGCGTCACGCGCTCGCCGCGGCTTTTGACGATATTCAGTGTGCCGTCGGTCGAGGCGCCGTCGATGATGATATGCTCGACCTGCGGCCAACTTTGCTGCGCTACGGAATCGAGCGTATCGGCGATAGTGGCCGCGCTGTTATAGCAAACGGTGATGACGGAGATTTTCATAAAACCGGATAAGAAAACTTTTTTCCAACGGCTCTGGCATAATTCCTGAGCCGGTTTTTGATCTTACGGGGAATGCTGAAATGATAGACGAACTGACGGAGGATGCGCGGGTCTATTTCGAGAGTGTCGCTAAACTTGAATGTCGTTTTATTGCTGTCGTCCATGATGACTTTGAAATTGGGGTTGTTGACCGTATGTGTCGCTCCCGGCCCGAAGCCGTTATTTTCGACCTTGGAGATTTTGGGATAAACCGTTGGCAACCCGGACTTATATTGCGCATAGGAAAAACGTATATCGTAGGCGTCTATCTTGCCCTCCATCTGGAAATCCAGCATGCGCGACATATCGCCGCCGCTATAATTAAATGCTTTTTGGGCGGCTTTGTCATTTTTGAAGGTGTCATAATCGGACACATCCCAGTCGACGGTTGCCCATCGATCTTTCCATGTCCCCCATCCCCAGGAACAATTTCGCGGCAAATAATAGACATCTGCTTTGTCATTCCGGTCGAAACGTAATGCCAGGCCATAACCGGATACGGAGAACACTTTTTTCTTAGCATAAAAATCGAGCGCCGCGTTCATGTAATCAAGGAAGTTGGGTGTAAGGATAAGGTCGTCTTCGACGACAATGATCCTGTCATACTGCTCAAAGATTTTGGAAATGCCGGAGATAATCGCCACGGCCGCGCCGCGGTTTTCGGTAGCGCGAATGACGGTGACATGGGCAAAGCCGTCGATGGAAGCAATGTATTTTCTGACCGCGCCCACTTGCGCCTCATCCGCCGGTGAGGTTGGGGCATTGGAAAAAATGTATAGATGGCTGTGCTTAGCCAGATTATTTTTCTTGAGCGATTCGATGGCCTGGATCGTTAACTCGAGCCGTTTGTAGACGAAGAGGACTATCGGGGCGTAATCAGCCATACCATTCTACCCGGCATTAAAATTACCATTTATAGCGGAACTATATGTTTTTCTTTGTTTAAAAGATAATATTTTTTGAAATTATATCAAAAAAATAAGCCTGTCCGGTACTTGCGGATTACCGCTTGCTCCTCTAGCATCGCCTCCCTATGCGCATCACCCACGTCATTCCTTACATGCATCCCCATGCCGGCGGCCCGCCGGTGTTTGTCGACCGGATTTCCCAGAAGCTGGTGAAGCACGGCTGGGACGTCCGCGTCATCACCACGGACTGCATGGCTCCTGCGGGAGATGATAACTGGCAGAATGCGTATCGTGCGCATTATCCGCTCGAAGTGCACAAGGCCAAGTTCGGAAGTTATGCCTATAGCCCGACTCTTGCGTCGTCACTTAAGGCGGCTATCGGGCAAAGCGATCTCGTGCATCTGCATACGCTGTGGTCGTATCCCAACCGCACGGCGGCATGGATTTGCCGGGAGCTGGATGTTCCGTTCGTCATCATGCCGCAGGGGATGATTGATCCGAATTCGCTGCAACGCAAAAAAATCAAGAAAAAAATCTACGGCCATTTGTTCGAATGGCCTTATGTGCGGACGGCGAGCGCCATGATTTATACCCACGAGGAAGAACGCCGTTTGGCCGAGCAGTCGGTGAGCGGCTTGCCAAAAGGGTATATCGTGAGCATGGGAGCCGATGAAGCGCCGCCCTTCAGTCGGGAGATATTGGCCGGGCAATTCTTTCAGAAATATCCGGAACTGCGCGGGCGTAAGCTGCTCATTTTTCTCGGGCGGTTGCATTCGAAAAAAGGTCTGGATTTGCTGATCCCGGCATTTGCTGAAGTACTGAAATCAGACCCGAATACCCATCTGGTTTTGGTTGGTCCAGGAGAAAAAAGTTATGTTCAAGAGCTGCATGACCTGATTGCCAAACTGGGATTTTCCGATCGCGTCCTCTTCACCGGTCATCTGGCAGCGCAAGCAAAATGGCAAGCGCTCGCGGCTGGTACGGTGTATGTGTTGCCATCCTATCAGGAGAATTTTGCGCTGACGGTGGTTGAGGCGATGCGCGGTGGATTGCCAGTGGTCTTAAGTCGCCGGGTGAATATCTGGGAAGATGTGACGAAAGCCGGCGCCGGTCTGGCATGTGACTTAACGCCCGAAAGCGTGGCCAGGACTATTTTACAGTATCTGAAGGATCCTGCGTTACGGACGAAAGCGGCGGCCTGCGGGCAAAAGCTGTTGGCTGAAAAATTTAATTGGGAACGCAGTTTTGATGCGATGGAAAACGTCTATAAACAATTACTTAAAAGCCTAGGCTAATGTAAAAATGGAACCTAATTCTTCGCAACATACACGTCTTGCCAGTCCATGGACATTGCGCCAGAAGCTGGTGCGATCGCTTTGGTATGTGGTCGAGGCTACGCTTTTTCGTTTCAGCCCGAGACCGTGTTATGGCTGGCGCAATTTTTTGCTCCGGCTGTTCGGCGCTAAAATTGGTGAGGGTTGCCGGATTCGCTCGTCGGTGAAGATTGAAATCCCGTGGAACCTGACGGTTGGCGCTCAGACGATTATCGGCGATGAAGTGATTCTCTATTGTCTGGGACTGGTCGCCATCGGCAAGCGTGTGACCATCAGCCAGTTGGGGCACATCTGTGCCGGAACACATGATTTTACCAAAGCCAGCTTTCCGCTGCTTCGTCCTCCCATCGAGATCGGCGATGATGTCTGGCTTGCGGCCGATGTGTTTGTCGGCCCCGGTGTCAAGATCGGAACCGGTGCGGTCGTCGGCGCGCGCTCCAGCGTGTTTACAGATTTACCAGCGTGGCAAGTCTGCGTCGGTACCCCGGCCAAGGCGATTAAAGAACGTAAGATGGAACCATCGCTATGACCTATTCCTCCTTACGTGACTTTATTGAGAAGCTCGAAAAAACCGGGCGGCTCAAGCGCGTGTCCGAACCGGTGTCGCCTTATTTGGAGATGACGGAAATTGGAACGAGGCTGATTGCGCAGAATGGTCCAGCGGTGTTGTTCGAGAATGTCGAGAATTCCAAAATTCCTGTCCTTATCAATCTGTTCGGCACCATTGAACGTGTCGCCTGGGGCATGGGCCGTGAGCCGCATGAGCTGCGTGAAATTGGTCAGACGCTTGCGTTCATGAAGCAGCCGGAGCCGCCGGGCGGTTGGAAAGAAGCATTCGAAATGCTCCCGCTGCTAAAAACGGTGATGGCGATGCAGCCCAAAACCGTAAGCAAAGCACCATGTCAGGAAATTGTATTGACTGGAAATGATATTGATCTCGGCATGCTCCCCATACAGACCTGCTGGCCGGGCGATGTTGGGCCGCTGATTACCTGGCCGCTGGTGGTGACCAAAGGACCGGGCGAGGGGGCGGAAGATAATTATAATCTCGGCATCTACCGCCTGCAGGTGACGGGAAAAAATACAACGCTGATGCGTTGGCTCAAGCATCGCGGCGGTGCACAGCAGCATGCGCGCTGGGCGAAGAGTAAGCGTGAACCGTTTCCTGCCGCCGCCGTCATCGGTTGTGATCCGGGAACGATTTTAGCAGCGGTCACGCCACTGCCCGATACGCTGTCGGAATATCAGTTCGCCGGATTGCTGCGTGGCACAAAAGTAGAGCTGGTCGATTGCAAAACGGTTCCGCTCAAAGTTCCGGCGCAGGCAGAAATTATTCTCGAAGGCCATGTCAGCCTCGAAGATTACGGCGATGAAGGACCGTTCGGCGATCATACGGGTTATTATAACGCGGTCGAGCCGTTTCCGGTCTTCACCATCAGCGCTATTACCATGCGCAGCAAACCGATCTATCTCACAACATATACAGGAAGGCCGCCCGATGAGCCATCGGTACTAGGCGAAGCGCTCAATGAAATTTTCATTCCGCTGTTGCAACAGCAGTTCCCCGAAATCGTCGATTTTTATCTGCCACCGGAAGGATGCTCTTACCGCGTTGCGGTTGTCTCCATCAAGAAAGCCTATCCGGGACACGCCAAGCGCGTCATGATGGGCGTCTGGTCATTCCTGCGCCAGTTTGTCTATACCAAATGGGTCATCGTCGTTGATGACGATATCAATATCCGCGACTGGAAAGATGTCATCTGGGCGGTCTCGACGCGCATGGACCCGGTACGTGACCTGACACTGATTGAAAATACCCCTATCGATTACCTTGATTTCGCCTCGCCGGAAGCTGGGCTAGGTGGCAAAGTAGGCCTTGATGCCACCAATAAATGGCCGCCGGAAACCAAACGAGAATGGGGAGAAAAAATTGTTATGAAACAAGATATTATTGATAAAATAAGTCACATGTGGGCGAAAATGGGATTATCATAGCCTGTTAGTACATCACGAGTGAAATTCTTTATTAACTTCATTATGCTACCTTGGCAGGATGCCGAATCCTGTCGCACCTATACCCATCGAAAACGAGGCCGAAGTCGCCAGACAAACGCAGGCGCTTCTCGATAAGCATCGCATTTCTCCGAGCCCGGAGAATTACGCGGTGTGGTTTCATTATGCCGCCGGCAAGAATAAAGAGCTGGTGCGCGAAATAGATACGGTGCTCAGCAATTCGTTGCCATTCACGCCGGAGACATGCGCCTATCTTTATAACAAATATATCGTGCCGGCGCGCAACCAGAAGGCGGTCGACGATTCGGCGGCCAGCGCTCACAAGGTGTTGATCGAAGTGCTGCGCGTCGTCAACGATTTTTCCGGTGAGACGCAAACCTATACCAAAAGCATCGACCATTACATGGATCATATCAGTCAGGAATTCCAGGACGAGGGCGTCAAAAAAATCTTCAAGGAATTAGTCGAAGCGACCTCGACCATGAAAAAAAGCGGCGAAAAAATTACCAAGAAACTGGAAGAGTCGACACAGGAAATCAATACCCTCAAAAAGGATCTCCAGCAGGTTACAAATGAAGCGCAGCGCGATTTCCTGACCGGTGTATTCAATCGAAAAACTTTTGAGAGATTTATCGACGAGCAGATGGTGGCCGCAAAGGAGCATAAAAAAAGCCTCTGCCTGCTCATGATCGACATCGATTATTTTAAGAAATTCAACGACCGCCATGGGCATCTGCTCGGCGATGAGGTGCTCAAAACCGTTGCCCGCACCTTGACTGAATTGCTCAAAGGGCGTGACTCTGTGGCGCGTTTCGGCGGCGAGGAGTTCGTCGTTGTGCTTCCGGAAACGCCAATTGAAGGTGCCATGAAAGTGGCGGATATGATTCGCACCGCCATCGCCGGCAAGGAACTAAAACGCAAGGATACCGGGGAGCATTTTGGCACTATCACCATTTCGGTGGGTGTTGCGCATTTCCGGCCGGACAGCGATACGCTGCCGACCTTTATCAAGCGTGCTGACGATGCGCTCTATCAGTCGAAACGCCACGGCCGGAATCGGGTGACAAAGGAAGCATCGTAATTATCGAGTGGGCGAATTATGCACCATCCCTGCGACCAACTGCTTTACATTGTGCTTGAACATTTCGATGTAACTTGCTGCCGGACCGTCGGGAGTGGATAACGCATCGGAGTATAATGTTCCGCCGACATAAGCGCCGCCATCATTCTCCAGCTGGCGTATCAATCGCGTATCAGCGATGTTTTCCATGAATACGGCGCGTATTTTTTGCGCGCGTATCTGGTCGATGAGGCGGGCGATGTCCGCTGCCGACGCTTCACTGTCAGTGCTGATGCCGAGTGGGGCAATGAATTTCACGCCGTAAGCGGCGGCGAAATAATCGAAGGCATCGTGCGAGGTGATAACGCTGCGGCTATTTTCAGGAACCGCAGAAATTTCCTGTCTGACCCAAGCTTCCAGCGCATCGAGTTGCTTCAGGTAACGGACGGCGTTGGCGCGGTATTGGTCTGCATGTTTATTATCGGCTTTGACCAATGCACCTAGGATATTGGCGACATAAATTTTACCATTGGCGATGCTTTGCCATGCGTGCGGATCTTGCCCGTCGCCTTCGAACGTGAGTGGTTTTACGCCGGAAGTTGCGACAACGACCGGTCCTTTATAACCCGAAGATTGAATCAACCGCGACAACCAGCCTTCGAAGCCAAGTCCGTTGACGATAACCAGATCGGCACTCGCGATGGCTTTGGCGTCGGCGGGCGTTGGCTCATAGACATGGGTGTCGCTGTTGGGACCGACCAGCGTTTTAAGCTCAACATTGTCGCCCGCGACTTCATGCGCCATGTCGCCAAGGATGCTGAAACTCGCCACCACCTTGAGTTTTTCGGCGTGGGCAGCAGCGGGTAATAGGGCGAGCAACAGAAAGGCGAGTATCCTACCCGGCATAATGCCTCTGGCGGAAGAACCGCGCAGCGATGCTGCCGTAGCGTCCGAATATGACCGAAATGATATAGAAAACTCCGGCGGTCAGCACAATGGCCGGGCCGGATGGCGCGCCGTAATGATAGGAGAGTAGCAGCCCAATGAAAGACGCACACATGCCAAAACCGATAGCGAAAGCGATGGTACCATCCACCGTTCGGCTCCAGAAACGTGCCGCGATGGCGGGCAGCACCATGACACCGAGCGCCATCAGCGTGCCCAGTGCCTGAAAGGCCGAGACGAGGTTCAGCGCGACCAACCCTAAAAATAATTGGTGCATTGCAGCACCGTTGCCACCTGCAGCGCGCATAAAACCAGGATCAAACCACTCGACGATCAGGCTGCGATACATAGCGGCAAGTGTTAGCAGTGAAACTGTTGCAATCGTGGTCACCAACAGGAGCGATTCATTACCCACCGCCAGCACATTACCGAATAGCACATGCATAAGGTCGATGCTGTTGCCGCGCATGGAGATAATAAGCACACCCAGCGCCAGAGAGATGAGATAGGCACCAGTGAAACTGGCATCTTCCTTGAGCGGTGTAAGCCGTGTGACGATGCCGGCGGCAAATGCCACCAGTAATCCGGCGGCCAGACCACCTAGGGTCATTGCTGTGAGCGACAATCCAAAAAACAAAAACGCCAGCGATACGCCGGGAAGGATGGCATGCGACATGGCATCGCCGATGAGTGCCATGCGGCGCAGTACCAGGAAAACCCCAAGCGGCGCGCCGCCGAGAGCCAATGCCGCACAGGCCGCCAGTGCCCGGCGCATGAAACCGTAATCGACGAAAGGCTGGAGGGCGTAAGCGTATAGCGTCATGTTTTAATCCTGTGAGGCGCGAAGCGGCTGCACAGGATCTGCTGTGCAAACGGATGGAGATCCTGCGCTGACGCTTTGCGTCCCGCAGGATGACAAGGTCTTCAACAAATACTCTGGTTGCAACATCTTATTTGAACTTCCCCAGCCGATGCATTCGCGCGCCAGCAGCAGGCACTCGGGGAAATGTTTCCGGATTTGATCGAGGTCGTGCAACACGCAGATGACGGTGCGTTTTTTCTGATGCCAGCGCTCAATGACGGCAAGCAGATGCTCTGTCGCGTCGGCGTCGATGGCAGCGAACGGTTCATCGAGCAGCATCAGCTCCGCATCCTGCAACAAAAGCCGCGCAAACAATGCCCGCTGGAACTGCCCGGCGGACAGACTGGAAAGATCGCGTTTTTCAAATCCGCTTAAGCCGACATCGGCCAGCGCTTGCGACGCCTGTTCCTTCATCGCCGGAGTGATGGCGCCGAGTGCACCGATTTTATGCCAATAGCCGGTGGCGATCATATGCAGCACGGACATGGGAAAATCGCGCTGCAGCTCGGCGGCCTGCGGCAAATAGGCGAGGCGCTTTGATCCTTCGATGGTTATATGTCCTTCGTCGGGCGAGAGGATGCCGGCGATCCCTTTGAGCAGCGTGCTTTTGCCGGCCCCGTTGGGGCCGGTGATGGCCGTAAGCGTTCCGCTTTCGAACCGGCCGCTCACATGGTGCACAGCCGGATGGCGGTTATAGCTGATGGTGACGTTGTCTAAGATAACGGTCATACGGCGGCCCACCAGGCGAGCGCCCACAACAACACTAGCAGCAGGGCTGCAACTCCCATGCGCTGCATCGCACTCCAGTAAAACATCAGGCGGCCTTTTTATCGCAATTTTTGCACAAGCCCAGCACTTCCAGCATTTCACGTTCGATGCGGAATTTCATGTGCTTGCCGATATCGCTGATCAAGGTCGTGAGCCGGCGATCGAGAATTTCCGCCACTTCGCCGCAGGAGCGGCACACGGCGAATTGCGCTGCTGCGGCATGATCTTCTTTGTGATGATGGCAGGCGACGAATGCTCCGAGCGATTCAATGCGGTGCACCAGCCCGTGTGCTATCAGCGCTTCCAGCGCGCGGTAAACCGTCGGCGGCGCTTTGATGCCCGTTTTGCGGAGCTTATCGAGAATATCATAGGCGGTAAGCGGTTTGCCACTTTTGGCCAGCAATGCCAGCACTTTTTTGCTGTGCGGCGATAACGATGTATTTTTCATGGCGACTTCCCCAAGGTTTAGGGGAGTGATGTTATATTATAACATCCATTGGGGCAAGCGGTTAATGCTTGGTGCCGACGCGCGGGGATTCGCTGCTTTTTATATCGCAGATAATGGTTTCGCCGCCGACGGCGCACTGGCCTTCGATGACGAGCGGTATGGCGTCCGGCGGCAGGTACACATCGACGCGGCTGCCGAAGCGGATAATGCCGAAGCGCTCGCCGGTTTTGACCGATTGGCCCTCTTTCAAATCGCAGAGAATGCGCCTTGCCACGAGGCCTGCGATCTGGACGACGCCAAGCGTTGCGCCGTCGGGCGTGGTGATTTTGATCGACTGGCGTTCGTTTTCTTCGCTCGCTTTATCAAGCGCGGCATTGAGAAACTTTCCGGCATGATAATACATTTTACTGACGCTACCTTCGACCGGTATGCGATTGACATGCACGTTGAACACGTTGAGGAAAATGCTGATGCGCGTGCGCTCGGCGACGCCTAAATCCAGTTCGCTGGGCGGTACGCATTTGGTGATTTTCTGCACGATGCCGTCGGCAGGAGAGACGATGAGGCCTTCGCGCATGGGCGTGATGCGGTCGGGGTCGCGGAAGAAATAGATGCACCAGCTGGTGGCGATAAGGCCGATCCAGCCCAATGGGTGCCAGATTAGCGTCAGCAGCATGGAGACGAATGCAAAAATGGCGATGAACATCCATCCCGCCTGATGCACGGGAACGATCACGCTTTTGACGGTTTCAAGGAGGTGGTTATCCTGGTTGCTCATATATTACTCGTTGCTGGTTGCTCGTTGCCCGTAGATGTATATCAAATGCCGGCAACTGGCAACACGCTACTGTAACGGCGCGTCTTCCACTCTCGATCCTCCCTGCCCGTTGGTGACGATGGTTTTCTCAGCTTCCTCAGGTTCTTCAGGCTTTAATACATATTGCACCGTCTGCGTGACGTTGGGCGACGGCAAATGCATGATACCGGACAGTTTAAGCACGTGGATGGCAGCCTGAAGACGGGTATAATCATTGCTGCTGCGTGCCACCAGATCCCACAACGCGCTTACCGACGCATCCGCCAGATGCGCCAGCCGGAAGCGCGTTTCCGCCAGTTCATCCCGCATCATATTATTGATTAATTCTTTGAAATCCCGTTTCTTTTTCCAGCGATACAGCGTGCTTTCGCTTATCTTGAGATCATACGTGATGTCCGACGTGCGACGCCCTTCGGCCAGCATCAGCGCGGCCTGAATCTGCTGAGGGGTGAGGGTTTCTATCATTTTCGGTCATTTCCTGTCACTTCGGTTAATATAATCATTCCAAATATTTTTTCTCTCTTGTCATGGTCGGGCTTGACCCGACCATCCATTAAAGCGCCATGGGCGCGGTATTTATAAATGGATCCTCGGGTCAAGCCCGAGGATGACAAAGTATAGAAGGACTATAAACTGCGCTCGAAGGCAGCAGCTTTTCTGGCTTAAGTATAAGGTGGAAGGAAATGACCGGGAAGGGGGAAATGCGTTTCGTCTAATATTGGATTACTATCGAGCGGAGGTTATCTCCCTTTGGATAGAAAATCGCGTAATTCTTTTTCAAATAATTGATGCTGCGTTGCGGTGACTGGCTCTCCACCCACCGGAAAATATTTCGCCGCAAGATCCGTGACGCCTTGCACCATCTGTTGCTGCATGAGTTCCCGCCATTTATTGCCGGACTCCTCGGTCTCCGTTTCTATACCAACAGGCTCCCCCGAAGTTTGAGCCCTCTGGTGATGGTGTGGGTTTATTTTTATAGCTCTTCTGGGCTCCTTAATATCGCCCAGCGGTTTCTTTCCGTCTTCATATGCTGCTTCAATAGTTTTTAATTCTTTAAAAATCGCAGAAAATTCTTTGATTGGATCTTTATGTTGGTCGCCACAATATATCTTAATCTCAGGAGGGTAAGCCTGCTTTGATATAAGGCACTTATAACCAAGCGCTTCGAATCTTTCTTTTAATGCCTTGTGTATTTTAAACGCAGTAGCCGCTTTTTCAGGATCAAGCGAAGTGCCTATCGTTACGTTTCCTGCTTGACTCTCAGTTCTTTCGTATCCATCGAATGTTGTAGAAAATGCGAAGCTTAAGTAAGCCTCTTGATCAGAAATTTTTCTTCCCAGCAATCCACCTTTTTTTTCGTATCTCGTATTTAAATAAGCAACGATAGAACCTGTTAATCCATATAGCGTTATATCGTCGTCGGAAATATGATATACGCTTTGAATATGAGGGTTTTGAGGATCACCTGTAAGATCTGTGGGGCGTCCATTTACAAATACAAAGCCTTCGGGTGTTTTTTTATGCAGGCTAACTTTAAAGCGCATATCAATGCCCCGAAGGATTTGTCGGTAAAATTACTGCCCCTGGCTTAGCGTATAGCCTGGGATGCCATCGAAGAAATAGAGGTTTTCCGCCTTGGTGAAGTCCAGCCCGGCTTTTTGGGCACGGTCGAGCAGGGCGGTGATGGCGGCGTGGGTCGTGGTTTTGCCATTGGGGACGCGGAAGCGGCAGCGGAACTGGTCGGTCAAATGCATGCCGCTGGTATCCATGTCCGGCCAGGCCTTGAGGCCTTTGTTGGAGAGGGTTTTTAATATCAGTTCGCCTTCCGCCAATGCTTTTACTTTTGTGCCGAGTTCATTGACATCGCCGGTCCAGCACACATACATATCGACGCCGTTGAGTTCTTTTTTGGCGGTGGCGGCTGCCAATACTGTTTTTGCAGCGGTTTTGCCTTTTTCGCTTTTCTGGTAATCGACTGCAGGGAAAGTGGTCGGTTTTTTGCCGAGGTTCTTGACCACGGCTTTGGCGAATTCCTTGGTGCCTACTTTTTCGCGGCTCGATTCCTTGCGATAAATATCGCCGGTATGGATGCCGTCTTCGAGCGTTTTAAGCCATGCATTCTGGATGCTTGCAGCAACCGTCGGCTGGCCGATATGGATGAGCATCATCACCGCCGATTGCAAAATGCCCGACGGGTTGGCTATGTTTTTTCCGGCGATGTCCGGCGCTGAGCCGTGGATGGCTTCGAACATGGCAAAATCCTCGCCGATATTGCTTGAGCCGGCGAGGCCGACCGAACCGGAGACTTCAGCGGCGATGTCGGAAATGATATCGCCGTATAAATTCTCGGTGACGATAACGTCGAAAATTTCCGGCTTGGCGGCGATGCGCGCCGCGCCGATATCGATGATGTAATGCTCCTGTTCAATCTGCGGATATTCCTTGCCGATGGCATCGAACGTGTTGTGGAACATGCCGTCGGAGATTTTCATGATATTGTCTTTGGACATGCAGGTCATTTTCTTGCGACCGTTGGCCACGGCGTATTCAAAGGCGTAGCGGATGATGCGCTCGGAGCCGGAGCGGGTGATGAGCTTCACGCTTTCATAGACGTCGTGGCTCTGGTGGTATTCGATGCCGGCGTAGAGGTCTTCCTCGTTTTCGCGCACGATGACCATGTTCATTTTCGGATGCGCCGTTTTGACGAACGGATGATAGCTCTGCGTCGGGCGGATGTTGGCGTAGAGACCGAGCGCCTTGCGCATGGTGACGTTGAGGCTTTTATACCCTTTGCCTTGCGGTGTCGTGATCGGGCTTTTGAGCAGAACTTTGTTGCGCCGCAGCGATTCCCACGCTGACGGCAAAATACCCGATGATGCGCCCTGATTATAAATGCGCTCGCCGACCTCGATGGTCTCGACGGCGATATCCGCGCCTGCTTCTTTCAATACAAGAAGCGTCGCTTCCATGATTTCGGGGCCGATGCCGTCGCCATAAGCGACCGTGATGGGCACCGTTTTCGGGCTTGCTACGGGAGTGGCGTCCTGAGCCGCCTGCAGGTTGTTCTTGGTCATGGTTTTCCTCTGAGCTTAAGTTAAGCCATCAGTCTAAAGGAAAAGGGTTATCAATACGTTAAGAAGATGCGATCAGCGATTTGATTTTATCCAGCGCGGCCGGTAGCTTATCCGCATCCGGGCCACCACCCTGCGCCATTTCAGGACGACCACCACCGCCTTTGCCGCCGAGTTCAGCCACGGCTGCCTGCACCAGCGCAACGGAATTCCCACCGCTGGAGGCTACCAGCATCGATGCCCTGCCTTCCACAGCAGTACCAAGCGCTACTACATCAGCCTGCTTGCGGTATTCCTCAGCCAGTGGGCGCAATTCCTTGGGATCCAGCCCATCGAATATTTTTCCGATAAAATTTACGCTGCCGATTTTTTCCGGTTTGATTTCACCGCTGGCACCCAGCGCTTGCTGCTTTTTCTTCTCTGCTAATTCCTTGGAGAGCTGTTTATTTGAATCCTGAAGTTGCTGAATACGATTTCGATATTGTGTGGCATATACCGCAAACGTAGCTTCTAATTCATTGAGCGGCACTTCATACATTTGCTCACCATAAAGCTCAAGGCTTGACGAGTAGGTGTTTTTAGAGAGAGCGGTTATAAGAGCATTATTATCTATTTGGAGTTTCCTAAATTCTCCATCTAGCTTAGATAATTCGTCTGCAAAATATTTACGCACACCTTCGCCGGTCACGGCCTCGATGCGGCGGATGCCGGAAGCTACTGAGCCTTCAGATGTGATTTTGAACAGGCCTATGTCGCCGGTTTTGCGTACGTGCGTGCCGCCGCAGAGTTCTACTGAATAGGGGGCAGGATTCGGGATTCGGGATTCGGGGGAATTATTACTTTTTTCTGAATCCTGAATCCTGAATCCTGAATCCTCACCCATACTCAATACCCTCACTTTATCTCCATACTTTTCGCCGAAGAGCGCCATGGCGCCAGATTTGATGGCGTCGTCCGGCGACATGACTTTACATTCAACCGGCGTATTGCGCGCCACGACGTCGTTGACTTTTTTCTCAATCGTGTCGAGCTCTTCGCGCGCGACGGCTTTGGTGTGGCTGAAATCGAAACGTAAGCGGTCGGGCGCAACCAGCGAACCTTTTTGCGTTACATGCTCGCCCAGTTGATCGCGGAGTGCTTTATGCAACAGGTGCGTCGCCGAATGGTTTGCACGCGTGGCATCGCGGCGGGCGGTATCGATTATGGCATGAACGCTGTCGCCGACCTTGAGCGGCGCGGTGAGCTTGGTTTTGTGAACAATAAAATCTTCGAGCGGTTTTTGCGTGTCAAGTACATTACCAATCTTGTCATCCTCGGGCTTGACCCGAGGATCTATTTTTTTATTAGATGGATTCCCGCCTTCGCGGGAATGACAATATAAGAAACCCGTATCTCCTACCTGCCCGCCTGATTCGCCGTAGAACGGCGTTTTGTCGAGGATCACGAACACTTCATCGCCGGCATTGGCGCTTGTTACCGGCGCATTGTCTTTGACAATCGCCAGTACTTTTCCGTTGGCTTCATCGGCGTCGTAACCGAGAAATTCCGTTGCGCCCAATTTTTCTTTTAACTCGAACCAGATTTTGCCGGTTGCCGTATCGCCGGAGCCTTTATGTGAGGCACGCGCCATGTCGCGCTGGCCTTCCATGGCTCTTTCGAAGCTGTCGGTATCGACGCCGATGCCGCGCGTACGCAAAATATCCTGTGTCAGGTCGAGCGGAAAACCATACGTGTCGTAGAGCTTGAAAGCGGCTTCGCCGGGCAGTGTTCCGCCTTTTTTGATATTCGCCGATTCGTCTTCCAGCAATTTCAGCCCGCGGTCTAGCGTCTGCTTGAAGCGCTCTTCTTCCTCGCGCAGATTGTCGGTGATGGTGGCTTCGGCGCGTTTGAGCTCCGGATAGGCGCCGCCCATTTCAGTAATCAGCGACGGCACGAGTTTATACATCAGCGGCTCTTTACAGCCCATCTGATGCGCGTAGCGCATGGCGCGGCGCATGATGCGGCGGAGCACATAACCACGACCTTCGTTCGAGGGCATGACGCCGTCGGCGATGAGAAAGCAGCTGGAGCGTAAATGGTCGGCGATGACTTTGTAGGCTGCCGGTTCGCCAGCCGTGCCGCCGATTTTTTTGATAGCGGTGATGAGATGTTGAAACAAATCGATGTCGTAATTATCGTGCACACCCTGCATCACGGCGGCGAGGCGCTCCAGCCCCATGCCGGTGTCGATCGAAGGTTTTGGCAGGTTGATGCGCTTGCCGTCCGCCAGTTGTTCGTATTGCATGAATACCAGATTCCAGATTTCGACGAAGCGGTCGCCATCGGCGTCCGCAGAGCCGGGTGGGCCGCCGGGGATTTTATCGCCATGGTCGTAAAAAATCTCGGAGCAGGGGCCGCACGGGCCGGTGTCGCCCATCGACCAGAAATTATCATTGGTAGCAATGCGGATGATTTTATGATCAGGAAAGCCGCTGATTTTTTTCCAATGATTCCATGCGACGTCGTCATCGTGATAGACGGTGACGGTGAGTTTTTCGGGCTTTATCCCATAATCCTTGGTGAGTAAATTCCATGCCAGATCGATGGCGGTTTCCTTGAAATAATCGCCGAAGGAAAAGTTTCCGAGCATTTCGAAAAACGTGTGATGCCGCGCGGTGTAGCCGACGTTATCGAGATCGTTGTGTTTGCCGCCGGCGCGCACGCATTTCTGCGATGTGGCGGCGCGCGAGAAAGGGAGTTTTTCTGCGCCGGTGAAGACGTTTTTAAACTGGTTCATTCCGGCGTTGGTGAACATAAGTGTCGGGTCGTTATGCGGCACCAGCGAACCCGACGGGCGTACTTCGTGCCCGTTGCGGCGGAAAAAGTCCAAAAATCCGGCTCTTATATCGTTTACGCTTTTCATAGGGCGACCACCATACAAAAAACCAATCAGCCAAGCAAGGCTGCATGTTCCGGAGTTTTTGAATTGCTTTATTGCGCTTATAATTTAACACTAAATTAATAATCGAAAGCGTAATTTTTTACGATATATTGTTTATTATCATATGTTTATAACTGGCACGGAAATTGCCTCTTCTCTTCCAAAACGAGGAGGTATATGCTTATGCTATCTACCCATTCTTTCAAGCCCATCATACCCATGAGAACAGGACCGAGCTTACAGTTACGTCAAGGCCAGAGCCAGTCGCTGGTGATGACGCAACAGCTGCAGCAATCGATCAAGCTGCTGCAATGTAATGCCCTGGAGCTTAAGCAATTCGTTGAGCAAGAGCTCGAAACCAATCCCTTTTTGAATCAGGACGAACCGGAAGCGATCGAAGCTACGCCTGAAGAACAGGATACCGCCGAAGGCGAAAATGAAGGCGAGCCGCGCGAAGCCGATTTCGAAAGCGATGAGCATTTCACCGGCGAAATGGAAGGCAACGAAAGCTGGGACGAAAGCGCTGCCATCGAAACCGATTATTTACGCCATGACCAGAGCATCAGTACGCGTACCTCAGGCTACGACAGCGACGACGATACGCGTGGCATTGAGGATAATGCCTCGCCGGGCATCAACCTGCGCGATCACCTGCTCCAGCAATTACATCTTGGAACGGATGATCCGGCGCGGCGCATCATCGGCGCTTACCTCATCGATACGGTAGATGAAGCGGGTTATATCAAGGAAGAGCTGGCCGCGGTGGCCGATGCGCTCGGCGCGGAATTAGCCGATGTGGAAGCCGCACTCACGATGTTGCAGGGCTTCGACCCGGCGGGCATATGCGCGCGGAATTTGGGCGAATGTCTGGCGTTGCAGCTGCGTGATAAGAACCGCCTTGACCCGGCCATGCAGCGCCTGCTTGATAATCTGAACCTGTTTGCCGACGGCAAATTCGATGAACTGCAGAAGCGTTGCGGCGTCGATAAAGACGATATCCGTCAGATGGTGGCGGAAATCCGCGAGCTCAATCCCAAGCCGGGAAATAACTTTACTCATGAAGTTTCGCAAGCTGTCGAGCCGGATATTTTCGTGCGTCGCCTGTCTGACGGTAATTGGCATATCGAACTTAACATGGCCAATTTCCCCAAGGTGATGGTTAATAAACGCTACTATAAAAAAGTGACGCAGGAAACGCGCAATAAAAAGGATAAGGATTATCTCTCCGAGCAGTTCGGTTCGGCCAACTGGCTGGTGCGCGCGCTGGAGCAGCGGGCGCAGACGATGTTGAAAGTCGCGGGTGAGCTGGTTAAGCAGCAGGATGCGTTTTTCCGCCTCGGCGTGCGCTATTTGAAGCCCATGACGCTGAAAACCATCGCTGCCGAAACCGGCTATCACGAAAGCACCATCAGCCGCGTCACCAACGGCAAGTTTTTAATCTGCCCGCGCGGTACCTTTGAACTCAAATATTTCTTCACTTCAGCACTGGCACGTGCTGAAGGCGGCGGCGAGGACGTATCGAGCCAGTCGGTCAAACACTATATCGGCGAATTCATCGCGCAGGAAACGGAAGCGCATATTTTATCGGATGATGAAATCGTCGATAAGCTCCGCGAACGTAACATCACGGTGGCGCGCAGGACGGTTGCGAAATACCGCGAGGCGCTGGGCATTCCTTCATCGCCCAAGCGCAAGCGCCTGAAGTTGCAGGCACTGTAATTGTTTGATTATTAAAGAATTTATCCGCCATTGACGCTTTACCCCACAAGGATTATGCTGCGCCCCCTTAATGACTTGTGCGCTTTATCCGCATCCTATTTGTGATATAATAAAGATACACCCAAGATTATAAACCATCAAACGAGAGAACTATGCAAATTTCCGTTTCCGGCAAGGGCGTTGACGTCGGCGAAGCGCTGCGCAGCCATATCGAAAATCAGATCGAAGAACATGTCAAAAAATATATCGACCGCGTTACCAGCATTCATGTTGTCGTATCGCGCGAGGCGCATTTGTTCCGCGTCGACATCACCGGTAATCTCGGTACTCATTCCGGCATCGTAGTCCGCGGACGCGGTGATGCCGGCGATGCCCATTCCGGATTCGATTTAGCGCTGGAAAAAGTATCGAAACAATTGCGCCGTTATAAGCGTAAGCTGACCAACCATCATAAAGGCGGCGACGATGATGCGCCGGAAATCCATCGCCGTAAGGGCAAAAAATATGTGCTGTCCCCCGATGCTGGCGAGCAGGAAGATAACAAACATGCCGGACTGGTCATTGCTGAAAAATCGACCGATATCGACACGCTGACGGTCAGTGAAGCTGTGATGAAAATGGATCTGCAGGACCTGCCGGCGCTGATGTTCTTCAACTCGGCGCATGGACGGATCAATGTCGTCTACCGCCGCGCTGACGGCAATATTTCGTGGATCGATCCGGAAGGCAAAGCGGCGTAAGTCAAAAGTAAACACTATGAACTTCGCATCCATATTGCCCCCTGAAGGCGTGATTCCGCATTTGTCCGCGCTTACCAAAAAACAAGCGCTCAAAGCCATGTCTGAGCAGGCAGCCAAGCAAAGCAGTCTTTATGCGCGCGAAATATTTTCGGTGCTGATGGAGCGCGAACAGATCGGCTGCACCGGCATGGGTAATGGCGTCTGCATCCCGCATGGGCGTTTCCAGGATTTGAAAACGCTGCATGCAGTGTTCGCCAAGCTGGACAAGCCGATTGAATTCGGCGCTGCTGACGGCAAGCCGGTTGACCTAATTCTCCTGCTGTTGACACCGGCTTCGGCGAATACCGAACACCTGAAAGCGTTGGCGACAGCCTCGCGGTTGTTGCGTGACAAGCAGTTGTGCGAAAACCTGCGCAGTACTGATAATGCCAACGTATTGCATGATTTGCTGATTAACGCCGGCCAAGAAGCGGCGTAATTTTCCATGCCTTCTACCCAGCTCCATGCCTCCTGTGTCAGCATCGACGGTAAAGGCGTGTTGCTGCTTGGGGCTTCCGGCAGCGGCAAGTCAGATCTGGCGCTCAGGCTTATTGACGGCGGTGCACAGCTGGTAGCGGATGATCGCGTCGATGTTCTCAGGCAAGATGAAACGCTCATTGCCTCCGCGCCTGAAAATCTGCGCGGGATGCTGGAAGTGCGCGGCGTCGGGATTGTCCGATTGCCTTATAGCGCGCAGATTTCCTTGTCGCTGGCGGTTCGGCTGGTAGACCGTGATGAGGTGGAACGCTTGCCGGAACCTAAGGTCTGGGATTGCCTTGGCGTACAACTGCCGGTACTATCGCTGCATGCCTTCGATGTTTCAGCCCCTGCCAAAATCCGTATAGCGTTATGCAAGGAACTCTTACCCTGATGTCCTTTTCCTTTAAGCGTGGTCTGCCGCCGGAGGCAGACATGGTATTCGACGCGCGCTTCCTCAAAAATCCTCATTACGAACCGTCGCTCTCGAACCTGACCGGTCTTGATGCTGCGGCAGGCGCGTATATCG
>Ga0206957_1088_pt1 | contig 21915 bp, 21 predicted proteins | sample Alteio_BWOrgHeat_32_FD_152975 | JGI IMG/M metagenome (GOLD analysis project Ga0206957, IMG submission 152975) | Enriched cells from forest soil in Barre Woods Harvard Forest LTER site, Petersham, Massachusetts, United States -... | ecosystem: Environmental > Terrestrial > Soil > Temperate forest >...
CGCATTGAACTGCCTGAAAGCAGCAGATGTTGAAACATTAGCTGATCTGGTATCTTTCAATAAAAATGATTTGTTAAAGTTCCGCAACTTCGGTAAAAAATCACTTACTGAACTGGAAGAACTTGTACAGGCAAAAGGTTTAACTTTTGGAATGAATCTTGCAAAATATAAATTAGATAAAGAATAATACAGATTGGAGATGTGAGATGTGAGATATGAGATGTCTCAATTCTCATATCTAATATCTCAATACTAAAACAAAATGAGACACGGAGATAAAATAAACAATTTAGGCAGAAAAACAGCTCACAGACATGCATTGTTGTCGAATCTTGCCTGTTCGTTAATCGAACACAAGCGTATCAATACAACATTAGCTAAAGCTAAAGCGCTGCGAATCTATGTTGAACCATTGATCACCAGGTCAAAGACAGACTCAACTGCATCACGCCGTATGGTGTTTAAATACCTTCAAAACAAGGAGGTTGTTAGCGCATTATTCCGCGATATAGCAGTTAAGGTAGCTGATAGACCAGGTGGATATACCCGTATTATCAAGTTGGGAAAACGTTTAGGAGATAATTCTGAACAGGCAATGATAGAATTGGTTGATTTCAATGAATTATTATTAGGTGCTTCTAAAGAAAAATCAGCTCCAAAAGCAAAAACAACCCGTAGAAGTTCTGCTAAGAAAAAGGCAGCTGCTCCGAAGGCTGATGCAAAAACTCAATCAACTGATAAAACAGAAGAAAAAGGTGAATAATTGTTTAAAAGTTTTATAAAATCTGAAAAAGGGATGCGCTATTTTTGTTCATCCCTTTTTTAATGCTTAAAAGTTTGTATTTATAATGAAATACTCTTCCAAACAATCCGCAGTATTACTTCTTGAAGATGGCAAAGTGTTTTACGGCAAAGCAGCCGGTAAAATAGGAACTACAGCCGGTGAAATTTGTTTTAATACCGGCATGACCGGATACCAGGAAATATTTACAGATCCTTCGTATTTTGGACAAATACCTGTTATGACTAACGTGCATATTGGAAATTACGGAGTGAATAATGATGAAGTAGAGTCTGAATCAATCAAGATAGCGGGAATGATTTGTAAATCATTCAATGAATTTGCTTCGCGTAAACGTTCTAACGGAACAATAAAGGATTATTTTGAAAATAATAACACTGTTGCTATACAAGGTGTAGATACGCGTGCATTGGTGCGCTATATTCGCAATAAGGGTGCAATGAACTGCATTATATCATCGGACGAACTTGACATTGCTAAACTCAAAGAAAAGCTGGCAAAAGTGCCGTCAATGGAGGGCTTGGAACTATCTTCAAAAGTTTCGACAAAAAAGGTATATTTTGCGGGTTCGCCGGATGCGACTTATAAGGTTGCTTTATTGGATTTTGGAGTTAAAAAGAATATCATTAGAAGTTTAGTTCAGAGAGATTGTTATGTACAGGTTTTTCCAATGAAAACCTCATTTGCTGAAATGAAAAAATGGAATCCTGATGGGTTTATGCTTTCAAATGGTCCTGGGGATCCTTCCGTTATGAGTAATGAAATTGATACAATCAAAGAAATTATAAATAGTAATATTCCCACATTTGGGATTTGTTTAGGACATCAGTTGTTAGCCCATGCAGCAGGACTGTCAACATTTAAAATGCACAAAGGTCACAGGGGGATAAATCATCCTGTTAAAAACTTACTTACGGGAAAATGTGAAGTTACTTCTCAAAATCATGGTTTTGGCGTAAAAGCTGAGGATATTAAAAAAGTGAAAAATATTGAAATCACACATATAAATCTGAATGACGAAACAATTGAAGGAATTCGTTTTACAGATAAAAAAGTATTCTCTGTTCAATATCACCCTGAAGCTTGTCCTGGTCCATATGACTCCCGATATCTGTTTGATGACTTTGTTGGAATGATGGCTTCTGTATCTAAAAAGTCTGCAGTAAAAAGTAATCCGGTTACCGCATAATTAATATTCACATCTTTTTGAGCTGTTGAAATCCGAACAATCAGGAATTTCTTTTGGTCGCGTGGTTTTGAAGTCAAACCCATTTTTGTCTATATTGTAAATAAACTCAAAGCCTTCAATTTTGACATCTCCTGTTTCACCAACATTTTTGCGGAGATCTTCAATATCATCTTCAATAGTGTGAATAGATCCACCAGTGCGGTATGCAAGATTAATGTACTGAGGATTAATCCCTTTTTTCGCTCCGCATAAAATTACACGGACAGGCTTTGTGATTCTGTTTACTAAACAAAAGTCACGGATACAAGAGTTGTCTGCAATAATTACGACTTCTTTTGCGTCAGGATATCTCTTAATGGAACGAAGAATTGCTTCAATGTCGTTTTCCGGTTCGTCGCCCCCGTCACCATTTGCAATAACATCCTGGTATGTTTTTACAAGCTTCTTGATGTTATCCGCTTCAGCAAAGAAAACGCCGTTGGTTTTACCAATTTTTTTTGTAAAATCAGCTTTATTCCCACCGTCGTTAAACAGGGCAAAGTGCTTTATTCCGGATTTTTTATAATTCAAACTATGCCAAAGTGCCGCTTGTGATCCATAAGCATACATACTGCTGGTCCAGTCACAAACCACAAGCATATTTTTCCAATCCGGGTGACGGTCAAAAGTTTTAAAAACAGCGGAGTCTGCTTCACGACGCTCTTTGGCAAAAACATTGTCCTGAACAAACTGGTGAACCAGTTCATATCCATTGGAGAAATTTACAGAGTCTGTCTTGGTATATACTTTAGGTTTAGGAGGTACTGTATCTTCAATAATCGGAGCATAATATATAGCTATTCCATGAAACATTTTTTCAGCTTCCTGCTCCGTATTGCATTTGGTTTGAAGTATCATTGTCCATTCAATACGTTTATCATTTAATGTTGGATCGAGTGCAAATAATTCTTTCAACCTGTTTGCCAGAAGATCGTGATAATTCGTCAGCCAGAAATCTTTGTCTTTCGGATACTGCGTGTAGATCACCTGAATTTCAGCTACGCGATACTTTTTTTCTTTTGGTGGCCAGGCTGTTGGGTTTGCAATTTTGTATTTGGAATATCCATTTTCCAGAATCACATGATTCATAAACGAATCGGGTTCAAACTTTGAAATGATCATTGAATTGAACTTGCGTTCAAATTGTTTTCCAGCAGATGTCGGATTGTCCAATATTTCTTTCGTGAATTTTTCGTGAGCAGCTTGAGCCGATATGTCAAGCCACATAATTGTCGCAATAGACAATAACCAGATGTGTTTTATAAACTTCATAGTGTGTAAAAATAAGGAAAAGACTGCTATAAATATTTCCTCAAACGGTCTGTTTTTTGTTAAATTAGCGAGATATATTTTACTATGCAGTTTACAGCTCGTCAAATAGCACAATTGTTGAATGGCAGTGTTGAAGGTAATCCTGATGCATCGGTAAATAGTTTATCCAAAATAGAAGAAGGTAAACCGAATACTCTTTCATTTTTAGCAAATCCTCAGTACGCTAATTATTTATACACAACTGATGCGTCCATCGTTATTGTTGGAAAAACTTTTACGCTGGAAAAACCTGTTAAGTCTGGTTGTACACTTGTAAGGGTAGATGATCCAAGACAGAGTTTTGCAGTACTGCTTGAAACGTATAATCAAATGAAAGGAAGTAAGAGTGGTATTGATGACAAATCTTATATTGCCAAAACGGCTAAAGTGGGAGATAAGGTTTATATTGGAGCATTTGCATATATCGGCGAAAATGTAAAAGTTGGAAATAATGTAAAAATATATCCGAATACATTTATAGGAGATAACGCTGAAGTAGGGGATAACACGATTATTTATGCTGGTGTAAAAATATATCACGAGTGTAAAATCGGGCAAAATTGCATGTTTCAATCAGGGGTAGTTATTGGAGGTGATGGATTTGGTTTTCAACCCAACTCGGAAAATAATTACCATAAAATTCCACATATTGGAAATGTTGTGATTGAGGATTTTGTTGAGATTGGAGCGAATACTACAATTGACAGAGCGACTCTGGGATCAACAATTATCCGTAAAGGAGTTAAGCTTGACAACCTGATACAGGTGGGTCACAATGTGGAAATTGGAGAGAATACGGTTATCGTTTCTCAATCCGGAGTTGCTGGTTCTACTAAAATTGGTCGTGATTGTATGATTGGTGGTCAGGTTGGAATTGTCGGGCATCTCACAATTGCTGATGGAGTTAAAATCGCTGCGCAATCAGGTATTGGAGGTGATATAAAAGAAAAAGGCTCAATTGTACAAGGTTCTCCTGCATACGCAATTGGTGATTATAAACGTTCTTATGTAATGTTTAGAAAGTTGCCGGATATTCAAAAACGGATTAACGAATTAGAAAAAAGTCTGAAAGAGTTGAAAGATTTTAGTGAAAGGGAAGGGATTTAATTAATTAATTTTTAACAGATCATGGTCATAAAGCAAAGAACGATTAAAGAACCGGTAACAATTTCCGGAGTTGGGTTACATACTGGAAAAAAAACAAACGTAACGTTTAAGCCTGCCGCAGAAAATCACGGATTCAAATTTCAACGAATTGATTTACCAACAAAACCAATTATTGATGCCGACGTGGATAATGTTGTTGATACTTCACGCAGCACTACGTTAGAGCAGAATGGTGGGCGGGTTATTACAACGGAACACTTGCTGGCTGCATTGGTCGGAATGGAATTAGATAATGTACTGATTGAACTTGATGGCCCTGAAATTCCTATCATGGATGGAAGTGCGATGCCGTTTATGAAAGTGATAGAAAAAGTAGGAACAATAGAGCAGAAAGCCGAGCGGGTATATTTTGAATTAAAAGAAAATCTGACATTCGAAGATCCGATTAAAAAAGTAGAAATGCTTGCCGTTCCACAGGATGATTTCAGACTTACCGTTATGGTTGATTATAACTCTGAGGTTTTGGGTACACAACATGCGACTATGTATAATGTTGCTGAATTCAAAGAACAAATATCAAAATGCCGCACATTTGTATTCCTTCACGAACTGGAAGGTTTATTACAACACAACCTGATTAAGGGTGGAGATCTTGATAATGCAATTGTTTTAGTTGATAGAACTATTCCAGTTGAAAAACTGGACTATCTTGCAAAAGTATTCAACAAACCGGATGTTCAGGTTAAAGGTAAAGGCGTCTTAAATAATACAACTCTTCATTTTTACAATGAACCGGCACGTCACAAACTACTTGATATAGTTGGCGATCTGGCTTTAGTTGGAGTTCACATAAAAGCACATATTCTCGCTGCGCGTCCGGGACACGCAGGAAATGTCGCCTTCGCAAAAAAGATCAAGGAACTTATTAAACAGAAAAAACAGGAGAAGTCAGGTAGTGATTTTTTCTTCGATTTAAATAAAGAGCCGCTGTACAACATCCTTGATATTCAAAAAATTCTTCCACATCGTCAGCCAATGTTGTTGGTTGATAAAATTATGGAGATGAGTAAGGAGCATATTATTGGAGTGAAAAATGTTACGATGAATGAAGATTTCTTCCGTGGGCATTTTCCTGAAAATCCTGTAATGCCTGGTGTTTTATTGATTGAGGCAATGGCTCAGATAGGAGGGGTGCTTGCTTTAAAAACTGTACCTGACCCCGAAAATTATCTTACCTACTTTATGAAAATTGATAATGTTCGTTTTCGTCAAATGGTTGTTCCGGGAGATACAATTGTTTTTAAACTGGGGTTGCTTTCACCAATAAGAAGAGGCATAGTACAAATGAAAGGTGTTGCATATGTTTGTGGTAAACCAGTAATGGAGGCCGAAATGATGGCACAAATTGTTAAAGTGAAAAATACAGACGTTAAGAATGAGCCAGCTCTCGTACATTAGTCCTAAGGCCCGGATAGGTGCCAATGTTAAAATAGAACCATTCGTTACCATTTACGACGATGTTGTTATTGGAGACAATACCTGGATTGGGCCTACCGCAACAATTTTTGATGGTGCGCGCATTGGAAACAATTGCAAGATATTTCCTGGAGCAGTTATTTCCCCTGTCCCTCAGGATCTAAAATACGCGGGAGAACAAACAACAGTGGAAATAGGTGATAATACAATCATCCGTGAGCAGGCAACAATTCACCGTGGAACAAAAGACAAGTTTAAAACCGTAATTGGAAAGAACTGTCTTATCATGAATGGTGTTCATATTGGACACGATTGTACTATTGGAGATCATGTTATTATTGCAGGCGGAAGTGGATTAGCAGGTCATTGCGTGGTCGAAGACTTTGCCATCATTGAAGCATTTGTTGGAGTGCAGCAATTTGTGAGAATAGGTTCTTATGCTTTTGTTGCAGGAGCTTCCTTAGTTCGCAAAAATGTTCCACCGTATGTTAAAGCAGCAAAAGAACCTCTTGCTTATGTAGGGGTGAATTCCGTTGGTTTAAAAAGAAAAGGATTTACTGACGAAAAAGTTCGTGAGATAGAAGATATTTACAGAACCTTATACGTCAAAGGATATAATATATCCAATGCTTTGGCGATAATTGAAGTAGAAGCCCCAGCTTCAAAAGAAAAAGATCAGATTGTAAATTTCATTAAGAATTCCGTTAACGGTATTATCCGTGGGCTTACCTAATTTTCTCTTTTGTGAAAATCGTTCTGAACAATATTGGTAAACGTTTCAATCGCCATTGGATCTTTAAAAATATTAATTACGAATTCAGTTCTGATCACGCATATGTTATTCTGGGTGCGAATGGTTCCGGTAAATCCACACTGCTTCAAGTATTGGCCGGTAACTCTATTCCTTCAGAAGGCTTAATTTCTCATTTTGATAAAAACGGAAAAATTTCAGAGGAAAAAATTTACACACAAGTAGGTATCTCTGCACCCTATTCAGATTTGATAGAAGCATATACATTAGAAGAAGCTATCCAGTTCCATTTTCAATTCAAAGAGTATTATAAAGGTATAACCAAAGAAAATATTTTGGATATACTTGGTCTGGATAATTCCCGTAAAAAAAACATTAAAGACTTTTCTTCCGGGATGAAACAACGTGTGAAGCTTGCGTTGGCTGTGTTAAGTAATTCACCGTTTCTTTTTCTTGATGAGCCATTGTCGAACCTCGACAGAAATGGAGTGGAATGGTATAGACAACTAATGAAAAATCATACTGAAAACAGATTGATTGTTGTTTGTTCAAACCAGCAAAAAGATGAATATGATTTTTGCACGAAAGAATTTTCTGTTGAGGATTTTAAATGACAATCAACTTTCTCTCCACATTTTAGGAAAATATTTTATCAGCCAGAATCCAATAAGACAAAGTCCCGCAATAAAAGGAATATAACAAATCTGTTTTATACCCAGTTCAAAAAACTCGTCACACATCCAGATTGAGTTGGCTGTGATCCATAATGAAATCGCAAGATTGGGAAGCATTTCTGCGAAGCTGTGGCGGGTCTTATAGACGATAACAAATGAAAGTCCGAGAGTTGGCAATATCATACATACGCCAAGTGTTTTAAATTGCAATGCCCAGCAAGAGTCTTTTACCAGCCAGAACGGAATGTGTAAATGTTCAAAAACCCTTAGATGTTTTTTCATTTCCTGACACTAAAAATACGGCTGACAACTGATTTGCCCTTGTTATCGGAAAACATTCCCTGTCCGCGTTCGCGAATGTCTTCCAGCGAATAGAATGCACTTGGATTATTCCGGTTTATTATTTCAATAACAGAATTAATATTTGTTCTGTCAACAACACTTAAAATTACTTTTACGGGCCCCATTGCACCCTGGGCATCTATAACGGTGATTCCGTGTTTTTTTTCTTTTAGTTCCGCAATAAGTTTTTCGCAATCCTGGTTTGTAATGATCCTGATGATTTGCAGGCCAAGTGCCAAACGTTCTTCAATAAATAAACCAACATAAGTGCCCATTGCGAACCCTCCGGCCCAGCCGATATAGCATGCCCAGTTATTCAGGTTCTTCATTACCTGTGCAACTACAATAATCCAAATCAATACTTCAAAGAAACCAATGAAAGGGACAATTTTTTTGAATCCTTTGGAAATAAAAACATGTCTGAGTGTTCCAAGTGTAACATCGCCTATTCTGGAAAGAAAAATAATTAACGGCAAGCCTATCCAGTTAAAGTAGTCAAATGATCCTGTAGAGAGTAAAGTCATAAGGGGCGCTGTTTCACAAAAGTACTAAGAAAGCGTGACGATTCTATACCTTGGTTTTTTCTTCCAGTTTTTTGAAAATGTAAAATACAGCAGGACAAATTTGCGCATTTTTAATGGTCAGATCCATTATCTGATAAACACGTTTACGGTTTGTGTGTGGATATTCCCGACAAGCTGTTGGACGTGCATCATAAACAGAACAATAATTATCTGCACTCAGGAATGGGCAAGGTGCAGAGTTCACTACGTAATCATTTTCCTCATCTAGGTGTAAATACTTTTCGATAAGCTTGGATGGAGTAATCCGAAGATGTTTCGAAACACGCTCGATATCTTTTTGATAAAATATTGGACTTGTTGTCTTGCAGCAATTCCCGCAACTCAGACAGTCTATTTGTTCGAAAGCTTCTTCATGCAATTCCTGAAACTCGTCATCCAGGTTTCTGTGAGGATTTTTTCTGAGTTTAGAAAATAATCCTTTGATAGCGCCTTCGGCTTTCGCCGCCTCTTTTTTAAATTTTTCCAGATCCATTAATAAAGTTTTGACGCTACAACACTTATTTTAAAATATCAAATGCAACAGGAAGAATTACTTTTTCCCAAAGCGCATATTCTTTTGCTGAAGGATGCAATCCATCTGGGGAAACCAGATCGTCTTTTCCTTTCATTAATTGAGTTGTTGGAAAAATATCAACGACTTTCAGTCCTCTTTTTTTCGCCTCATTGCTTATAATCTGATTAAACTCTTTTATGCCTTCGGTTATATCCCGACCATGGCTATACTTCGGTCCGTTAGGCGTGGCACTAAAATCAGGAATAGTAATAAGTATAATTTTGCTTTTATCTGGAAGCGTCTTTTGAATATGGTCGATTATGTAATTTAAATTGAAGTGAAACTTTTCCTTATCTACTTTTTGAACCCAGTCATTAACTCCAATCAAGAGTGTGACAAAGTTTGCGTCAGAAGCGTCGTAGATAGCTAGCTCTTTATCAATCAGGTTTTGTGTCGTCCAGCCTGTTACAGATGGATTGGCAACAAGTTCAATATCCACGCCTTTTTCGTTTAAATGCTTTGTCAGAATGGTTGGCCAGGCTTCCTGTATTGCCGCTCCTTCACAGATAGTATATGAATCGCCTAATGCAACGTAACGGATTTTTGTTTTATTCATTTTGTGCTGAGTAAAGTCAACATAAACAGGATTAGAAATCAATAAAAAAATAAGCACTTGAAAATAAGAATTTAACATTTGCGTGCCAACTGAATTTGTTTACATTTGAATGATATCAAAGATAAACATTATGCAAAAATACGACTTATGTATTATTGGAGGAGGTCCTTCAGGTTATGCTGCGGCTATGCGTGCAATTGATTATCGTAAAAAAGTATTGTTGGTTGAAAGAGACAAAGTGGGTGGGGCAGGTTTATATAATGGAGCACTTTCTTCAAAAGCAATGTGGGAGTTTTCAAATAAATATGCTGCAATTCGCAAGGAATTAAAGGATATGTCAGATGTGAATGTGGAAGTTGGTTACAAGGACATGATCAAAGCTATGAGCGAGGCTGTATTCGATCGTAAATTTCAATTGGCGATTCACTTGAAGCTTTTACAAACAGAGACTGAAAGCAAACTGTTTGAGTATGAAAGAGGTTTAGGTCAGTTGATTGGGAACAATCAGGTGAAAATTATAAAAGATCAGAGTGAAAATATAATCGAAGCTGACAATATTATTATTGCTACAGGGAGCCGTCCGCGTAAACTACCTAATATTCCAATTGATGAAAAAATAATAGTTACCAGTGATGGAATCTCTTCGTTTGAAGATGCACCTGAAAGTCTTGTTATACTTGGAGCTGGAGTAATCGGATGTGAGTTTGCAACTATTTTTTCGAATCTGGGAAAGACTAAGGTTTTTTTAATTGATAAGGCGGACAGGATTCTGCCGTTTGAAGACGAGGACGTGGCTGGTTTTGTTGCTTCTAACCTGGAAAAGAATGGTGTGGTAATTCATAAAAATTCCAGCCTTGTCCGCATGAATATTGTTGATGGAAAAGTGGAATACGAATTGTCCTATAAAGATGGGCGAAAGGAAATTCACTTGGTAGAAAAGGCTTTGATATCAGTAGGCCGTATTCCAAACACGGACAATATAGGATTGGAAAGTGCTGGTGTTAAAAAGGATGAAAGAGGATACATTCTTGAAGATGATACACAAACATCTGTTCCTAATGTTTATGCCGTTGGGGATATTTCAGCCAATATTGCTTTGGTAAACGTGGGTGAAATGGAAGGGCGTTATGCGGTTGAGCGGATGTTTGCAAACAACAGGAAAAAACTGAATTTTGATAATTTATCGTCAATCATGTTTTTGAATCCGGAAGTTGCAACAGTCGGTTTAAATGAACAGCAGGCTCATGAAAATAAAATAAGTTTCAGGGTTGGAAAAGTAGATTATTCCTGTATTGCCCGGGCAATTGCAATGCGAAAGACCCAGGGCTTCTTTAAAATATTAGTTTCAGATGATGACGATATGCGCATTCTTGGAATGCGCGTGGTTGGAGAGCATGCTTCAAGCGCAATTCAGGCCGTTGCATTATTGATTTCAATGAATAAAGGAATTCGTGAATTAGCGGACCTGATGCATCCTCACCCTTCAATTATTGAAGGGATCCAGGAAGGAGTCCGCATGTTACTCGGAAAATCAATTTTTAAATCGTCTGTATTTAAAGATAAACTCAAGTGTTACCGTTGTATTGACGGAGTTTGCATTCCTATGGAACATTTATAATACCTGAATTTATTGCGGTTTAATAATTCGACTCATCAGGTTACTACACTTGATGAATGGGAAGGAATTTTGTAACTTCGTGCCTCTAAAATCCAGGTAAAATGAAGTTAGGTGTTCCAAAAGAATTAAAGGACCGAGAAAAGCGGGTTGCTTTGACTCCAGATGTTGTAAAAGATCTTGTTAAGAAGGGTTTTGAAGTGGCTGTTGAAACGGGGGCGGGAGTAAGTTCTTTTTTTTCTGATGAAATGTACAGTGCTGCCGGCGCTCAATTAGTTCAGGGTAAATCAAAAATATATAGTGATTCCGATGTGATATTAAAGGTCAATGCAGCTTCTGCAGATGAGGTTTCAGTTATGAAAAAGAATGGAATTCTTATCTCTCTCATGTGGGCTGCTACAAATCCGGATCTGGTGTCAGCTTGTGAAAGGGCAGGTATCTCAGCATTTTCGATGGATGCTGTTCCACGGATTTCAAGAGCGCAAAAAATGGATGCACTTTCCTCTCAGGCAAATCTTGCAGGATATAAAGCTGTTATTTTAGCTGCTGATACTTTAGGTAAAATTTTTCCGATGATGACTACTGCTGCTGGTACAATCCGACCAACCAAGGTTGTGATTTTTGGTGCAGGTGTTGCAGGCTTACAAGCCATTGCTACCGCAAAACGTCTGGGCGCGGTTGTTGAGGTAAGTGATATTCGTCCGGAGACAAAAGAGCAGGTAGAATCTTTGGGTGGAAAATTTATCGTGGTGAAAGGCGATGAATCTATAAAAATGGAAGGCGGATATGTAAAAGGTGTATCCGAAGAATTTCTTAAAAAACAACAGGAACTTGTTGCAAAACATGTGAAGGAAGCAGATGTTGTTATAACAACAGCACTAATCCCCGGAAAAAAAGCACCGGTACTTGTTACGGAAGAGATGGTAAAAAGTATGCGTTTTGGTTCTGTTATTGTTGATATGGCTGTTGAACAGGGCGGTAATGTTGTTGGAAGTGAGCTGAATAAAACGATTCAGAAAAATGGGGTTACTATTATTGGTGAAGGAAATATTCCTTCTTTATTGCCAATGAATGCAAGTGATCTGTATGCCAAAAATATCCAAACACTATTATTACATCTTGCAGATAAGGATAAATTCAAGTGGGAGATGGAAGAGGAAATAACAAAGGGGTCGCTTATTGTCCATAATGGGCAGGCAGTTCATCCAAGTGTAAAAAAATCAGTCGCAGCATAATTATCAATATTTAAATTAGAAGACATGAAGGAAGTTTTATCATTTTTCGGAGAGAATAAGGAAATATTCTACTTCGTTATTTTGTCAATTTTTGTCGGGATAGAAGTAATTGGCGGCGTTCCTACTGTGCTGCACACGCCATTGATGAGTGGTGCCAATGCTATTCACGGTGTAGTAATTATCGGAGCAATTCATGTTATGTTAAATGTTGATGTGTCAAATTATTTAGCGTTAGGCCTGGGCTTTCTGGCAGTAATATTGGGAACACTAAATGTTGTCGGCGGTTTTGTTGTGACTGACCGCATGTTGGAAATGTTTAAAAAGAAATAATCAGAAGGATATGAGACATGATCTATTAGAAATATGTTACCTGATCGGTTCGGTTACATTCATTGTTGGATTGAAAATGATGGGGAATGCAAAAACTGCACGTAAGGGAAATTTGATTGGAGCTGTGGGCATGACCATTGCTATCTTGGGAACTATATTTTTACATTCAGGTCCGGTTTCAATGACAATTTTCGGATTGATTTTCGGTGCAATAGCAATCGGGACAATCATTGGATGGCTTACCGCCAAGAAGGTTCAAATGACCAAAATGCCTGAATTGGTTTCTATGTTCAATGGAATGGGCGGAGCCTGTGCAGCTTTAATTTCTTTAATAGAGTTTAATCATTTAATGCAGGAGCCCGATGTCCATGCTTCATATGGTACTATGGTTGCAATTGTTGCCGGATTGATTATAGGTACAATTTCTTTTTCAGGAAGTATAATTGCTTATCTGAAACTAAACGGCACAATGAATAAGCCAATTCGCTTACCCAGTTACAATGTGCTGAACACAATTATAATGATAGGCGTATTTGCTTTTGGCGCATATATAGTTGCCACCGGCGGCAGTATGATGCTCGTTTCCCTGCTATTTATTGCCGCAATTGTTTATGGTGTTTTATTTACTGTTCCGATTGGCGGAGCTGATATGCCCGTTGTTATTTCATTGTTAAACTCCTTCACTGGTCTTGCCGCTGCTTTCGGTGGCTTTCTATATGATAACAAAATCATGCTAACTGGCGGTATCCTTGTCGGATCAGCAGGTACATTATTGACTCTGGTGATGTGTAAGGCGATGAATCGCCCATTGAGCAATGTCATTTTTGGGGCTTTTGGCGGAGGCGCTGTTGCTGAAGAAGGGAACAGTACGAAGGGAACAATAAAAGACATTACGGTTTCAGACCTAGCCATTTTAATGAACTATTCAAAACGTGTTGTTATTGTCCCTGGTTATGGTTTAGCTGTAGCTCAGGCCCAGCACGTTATTCATGAGTTAGAAATGTTACTGGAAGAACGTGGAGTAGAAGTTAAATATGCAATACATCCAGTCGCAGGTCGTATGCCTGGTCATATGAACGTATTGCTTGCTGAATCTAATGTTGATTATGGTAAGTTAGTTGAAATGGAAGAGATTAACCCGGAATTTGAAAATACAGATGTTGTACTGATTGTCGGGGCAAACGATGTTGTTAATCCTGCAGCCCTAAATAATCCAAGTTCGCCGATTTATGGAATGCCTATCCTTGAAGCTTATAAAGCAAAAAACATTATCGTTAACAAACGCAGTATGAATGCGGGTTATGCGGGTATCGAGAATGATTTATTTTACGATCCGAAAACAAGTATGTTCTTCGGAGATGCGAAAAAGGCCCTGACAGAATTAGTTGCGGAAATTAAAACTCTTTAAGTTATACGTTACTTGTTATAAGCCTATATAACTTATGACAAATAACTCAATAACTTTTCTCCAATGAAAGTATCCATAATAACCACTTGTAAAAATAGTGAGTCTACTATTGAGGATACTATTAAATCTGTTATATCTCAGGATTATTCAGATATCGAGTATATAATAATTGATGGAGGTTCAACGGACCGTACACTTGAAATAATAAAAAAATATCAGAATAAAATTTCGAAATTTATTTCTGAACAAGATTCCGGTTTCTATTACGCAATCAATAAAGGAATTGGCTTTGCTTCTGGTGATATTATTGCCAACCTCAATTCCGATGATTTTTATTCCGGTCCGTCCGTCATATCAAAAGTTGTAAATACGTTTAAATCAAATTCGGCAGAAGGAGTCTATGGAGATCTTCACTACGTTGAAAAAGAGAATACATCTAAAATTATCCGTAATTGGAAATCCGGAAAGTATAAACCCGGAATGTTTTTGAAAGGATGGATGCCTCCTCATCCAACTTTTTTTGTGCTTAGAGAAATTTATAATAAATACGGTTTGTTTAATACAAGTTTCAAATCGGCTGCAGATTATGAACTTATGCTGCGCTTCATTCAGAAACATAAAATTAGAATTGCATATCTGCCAGAAGTTATTGTTAAAATGAGAGTGGGAGGAAAGAGTAACGTCACTATTAGGAATAGGATTAATGCCAATATAGAAGACCGCAGGGCCTGGAAAATAAATAATTTAAAACCGGGATTCTTTACTCTCTTTATGAAACCTCTGTTGAAGATTAATCAGTACTGGAAGTAAGTCCATTTTTCTCATTAAATAAAAAATCCACTTAATTAAGTGGATTTTTTATTTAAATATATTCATCAAGATTAGAACTTAGCTCTGATCTTACGTTTTCTGTTCTTCTTGCCGAACAAAGTTGGATACCTTGAACGATAAAAACTGCTCTTACCTCTTATTACATAACTGTAAGTAAGCTGGTAGGTAAACCATGTGTCATTATTTTTAGGATCACCTCTTAAGCCATGAGGCTGATAGTTGTATGATAAGAGGGTTTTTAAATCCGGATCAGTTGTCTGAATTTCTCCGCTTCTGTTAGCTAAAGCAACTGCCGTAGGACTCGACAATGTACTTGGGTCAACATATCTGGTACTTACATCATCCAGGTAATCTGTAAACGTTTTTCTCCAGATAACTTCTAATCCGATTCTATGTTTGCGATTAACGGTAAAGTTTGCACCTAATCCAATAGGTACAGCTACCTGCCATAAACTATAGTTCACGCCTTCCGTATGAAGTGGGGCAAGGTCAACCCATTGTCCTTGATATTGAGCTTGCGGGTTGTGATGGAACCCCGAAACGCCAATAGAAACATATGATTTGAAATCAACATTTGTTTTGAAATTCTGAACAAGTCCTGGTATTTCATAAAAGTAAACTTCACCAGAAACAGAGAGCTCATAAATATTATTGCGGAAACTTAAATTTCTTCCTTTTCTTGGCAAATAAGTTGAAAGTTTATCATCGCCAGCTATACTGCTATAAGAAAACATAGCCCTTACAGAAAACAATGGAGATATTTTATATCTGGCGTAAAGCCCAAGTCCAGGGCGGGTTGACGGCATATTTAAATCGCCAATAAATTTTTTTGCAGGTGTATTTTTCCCTCCAACATCACCCAAAAAGCTGGATGCACCAATACTTCCTCCTATATCCCACAAATATTGAGAGAAGGAAACAAAAGGTAAAATAATTAATAATACGAGTAAAAATCGTTTATTCATACTAAGCAAATATATAAAATATTCATTAACCCGACTCTATATTTCAATTAAGAATAATAAATTCGTATGTTATTTAAAATAAATTAGTTAGACGCAATGGAAAATAGGGTAAAAAAGCTGTTTGGGATTGATTTTCCAATAATTCAGGCAGGGATGATTTGGTGTAGTGGGTGGGAGTTGGCCTCTGCGGTCAGTAATTCCGGGGCCCTTGGTTTAATTGGAAGTGGCTCCATGTATCCGGATATTCTAAGAGAGCAGATTAAAAAATGTAAAAAGGCTACCAATAAACCATTTGGCGTAAATGTACCGTTGCTTTATCCTGATATTGAAAAGCAGATCAATATTATTTTAGAAGAAGGTGTGAAGATTGTTTTTACCTCTGCAGGCAACCCTAAAACCTGGACTCAGATTTTGAAGCAGAATAAAGTGACGGTGGTACATGTTGTATCCAACACAAAATTTGCTATGAAATCACAGGAAGCTGGAGTTGACGCTATTGTTGCTGAGGGTTTTGAAGCCGGAGGGCATAATGGTCGCGAAGAAACAACCACACTATGTCTTATTCCCCAGGTAAAACAGGCTGTTTCTATTCCACTAATTGCTGCAGGAGGAATTGGAACAGGAAGAGGAATGCTTGCAGCAATGGCTTTGGGAGCTGACGGAGTACAGATAGGTAGTCGATTTGTGGTAACAGAAGAGTCATCTGCGCATATACACTTTAAAAATGCAATAATTAATGCAAATGAAGGTGATACACAGCTAACTCTTAAACAATTGACGCCAGTAAGATTGATGAAAAATAAATTTTTTAATAGGATCTTGGGAGCAGAATTAAAAGGTGCGTCTGTTGATGAATTAAAAGAATTATTAGGTCGCGCCCGGGCAAAAAAGGGTATGTTTGAAGGTGATCTGGATGAAGGTGAACTGGAAATCGGACAGGTTTCTGCATTATTAAAAGAAATTAAGCCAGCAGCCAAAGTTATTGAGGAAATAATGAATGAATATAAACAAGCCAAAGCCACGCTTTGTGCTAATGAAATCTGATTATGATAAAATTTGAAAAATTTACATTGGATAATGGATTGCGTGTGATCGTTCATACGGACAACGCAACGCCAATGGTGTGCATGAATATTTTATATGATGTTGGAGCACGCGATGAGGATCCTGAAAAAACAGGTTTCGCTCATCTTTTCGAACATCTTATGTTTGGTGGTTCTATTAATATTCCAAGCTACGATGAACCATTACAAAGAGTGGGTGGAGAGAATAATGCATTTACAACAAATGATATTACAAATTATTATTTGACTCTTCCTTCGAATAATGTTGAGACTGCTTTTTGGCTAGAGTCTGATCGCATGTTAAGTCTTGCTTTTTCAGAAAAAAGTCTCGAAGTACAACGTAGCGTGGTTATAGAGGAGTTCAGGCAACGCTATTTAAATCAGCCATATGGAGATGTCTGGTTACTTTTAAAGCCTCTTGCATATAAGGTCCACCCATATCAATGGGCGACAATCGGAAAGGAAATAAAACACATTGAGGATGCAACAATGGAAAATGTGAAAGCATTTTTTAACAAGCATTATAAACCAAATAATGCCATTATGGTTTTATCTGGTGATATAACGATTGATCAGGTAAAACCTCTTGCTGAAAAATGGTTTGGACCGATTCCGGCAGGACCGGATTTTAAGCGCGCACTTCCAATTGAGCCCGAGCAAAGAGAACGTCGGACATTAACCGTTGAACGAGATGTGCCAGTTGATGCTATTTACAAAGTATATCATATGTGCTCTAAATATGATAAGGAATATTATACCGTTGATTTGATGTCGGATATTTTATCGCGTGGTAATTCTTCACGTTTTTATAATGAATTAATTAAAAAACAGAAACTATTCGTCGATGTGAATGCTTATGTTTCGGGTGATTTGGACAAAGGTTTGTTTGTGGTATCAGGAAAATTGGTGAAGGGTGTGAAAATGGAGGACGCGGAGAAAGCAATCGACGCGGAGTTGAATAAAATTAAAACTCATCTCGTTGATGAAAAAGAACTTACTAAAGTGAAAAATAAAATAGAATCAACACGCGTTTTTTCGGAAATGGATATTATGAATAAAGCCATGAGCCTTGCAATGGCCGAACATCAGGAAAGTGCCGATCTGGCAAACACTGAAATAGAGAGATATAATTCAGTGACAGCTGAGGGCATTAAAGAACAAGCTAATAAAATTATCACAGAACAAAATAGTTCTGTTTTATATTATCATTCAAAAAAATCAAAAGTATGATTCAGACACTTGATAGAAAAACCGCGCCGCCGTTTCATGCATTAGAAAAAATCCGAATAGCTCATGCGTTGACCCAAAAACTGGATAATGGAGTTCCTGTGAGTATAATTAATGCCGGTACGCAGGATCTCGTAAAAATCGAATTTGTTTTTTCAGCGGGAGTGTGGGAGCAGTCCCATTCATTGCAGGCTTCCTGTACAAATGCTATGTTGGATGAAGGGACAAAAACAAAAACAGCCGCAGAAATAGCAGATAGCATTGATTATTACGGGGCATTTTTAGAACAGGATGTAAACCAGGATTGGGCATACCTTACTCTTTATACGCTTGTGAAACATTTGCCAAGTGTTTTGCCGGTAATGGAAGACGTTTTAAAAAATCCGCTTTTCCCGGAGAATGAATTTGGAATATTGTTGCAAAATAAGCGTCAGACTTTTTTAGTGGATAATCAAAAAGTTGCACACATTGCCCGGACACGTTTTAATGCATTGATCTTTGGCAAAGATGTTTCATATACATATAAATTAAAAGTTGAAGATTTTGATTTGCTCAAACGTCAGCAACTGATAGATTTTTACAATACGTGGTACAAATCCAATAATTGTAAAATCATTGTTTCCGGAAAAACAGATAATCAGATAGTAAAACTTCTGAACAAGCATTTTGGTGGTAACGATTGGAAAGCAGAAGCAAAACTTCCGGAAATAGAGGCTGGTAAAATACAGTCGGATCCAAAACAAAAGCATTTGATTTTAAGAGAAGACGCTGTGCAATCTGCCGTTCGTATCGGACGGATTTTATTCAATAAGCTGCATCCGGATTACCATTCGATGAAGGTACTGAATACAATACTCGGTGGTTACTTTGGTTCGCGTCTTATGACAAATATCAGAGAGGATAAAGGGTATACCTATGGTATTGGTTCGAGGCTTATTTCTTTAAGAAATGCGGGCTATTTCTTTATATCCACAGAGGTTGGTGTGGATGTATGTAAGCCGGCACTGACGGAAATCTATAATGAACTAAAACGTTTGCGTAATGAACCTGTTTCCAATGCTGAACTAGATCTTGTGAAAAACTATATGTTGGGAGACTTCGTACGTTCTATCGATGGACCATTTGCTTTGGCAGAAAAATTCAAAAAAATCATGCTTTATGATTTAAGCTATTCCTATTACGATGAGTTTGTTGAAACCGTCAAAAATATTACTCCAGATGTGCTGCAGGAGTTAGCTAATAAATATTTTGCTGAAGACCAGTTGCATGAACTGGTTGTCGGTAAAGTCTAATTGTTGAACTATGTTCTGCTTTACGTCCTGATATTCAGGGCAATATTCCTTGCGAAATCACGTTAAATAAACTAAATTAGTTGTCTATTTTATGCTAATGCCCCTGTTTAGGAAGTTCATTAGTTTGTTATTTATTTGCCTGATATTTTCAATTGGAAATCAGCTCAGTGCCGGTAATTGCCCTAATTCTCCTGTGATCCGTTGTATAAGTGTAGATCCTCGAACAGGAGAAGTAACAATTTCGTGGACGAACCCCTCATCCATGGCTAATTTTAGTAAGTTTTATATTTATTCATCCACAAGTATCAACGGTCCTTACACACTTATTGATAGCATTTCTAACAATGCAATTACAAGCTATACGCAAAGCGGTTCAAATGCTTCCGGAAGCCCTCTGTTTTATTATGTTCAGAGCGGATGCTCTGGAGGTTCAAATCTTGTGGCAGCAGACACGGTTAGCAGCATAAATCTTGTAGTTAACAATCCCAATAATGGAACTGCAGTTTTAAAATGGAATTCAAGTCGAAAACCTTTGTTAACAAGTTCTATGGGTTGGTATCGTGTTTATAAGGAATATCCGGCTGGTGTCTGGACACTTGTGGATTCAACTCAAAATCTGTCTTTAATCGATACTATTAGCGTTTGTACCGCGCACATAAATTATAAGGTTGAAATAGGGGACAGTTCAGGTTGTGTTTCTGTTTCTTCTATTGATGGAAACGTATTTTCAGATAAGACTGCCCCGGCCATCCCTTCAATTGATTCGGTAAGTGTAACCGCAGCAGGTAATGCGGTCGTTGGTTTTACAGCAGATAAATCGGCAGATACAAAGGGATATGTTATTTACAAATATAATGGTGGCGCGTATATAGCTATTGATACGCTGTGGGGTATTAATAATACGTTTTATACGAATCCGGTTCCTGGCGCTTCAACTGCGGTCGAATCTTACCGGGTGGCGGCAATTGATAGCTGTAAAAATTTATCATTATTCAGCAATACTCATAATTCAATATTAGTAAAGTGTTCTCCTAATCCATGTGCACGTTACAATGCACTTGCGTGGAATGTATATAACAATATGAATTCTGGTTTAAAAGAGTATGATGTTTACATTAGTACTAATGGGGCACCTTTTGCGTATCAGGCTACCGTTCCGGCTAACTCCCCGACCTATGTTCATAATAATATGCAGCAAGGCTTTACTTACTGTTATCTGATTCAAGCAAAAGATAATTCAGGCACACGTACTTCAACATCAGCTAAGCTTTGTTACACTGCAAATGTTCCACCTGAGCCAACTTTTTCATACTTAAAATCAGTTTCAGTTCCCTCAAACAATACGGTGACTGTAAATTGTTATGTTGATATTCTCGCCGAAATAAAAAAGTACAAAGTGATGCGCAGTGATGGGCCTTCTGGACCCTTCATAGAAATTGGGTCAATACCTTTTGTGCCAGGAAATCCATTTGTAAGCTTTACAGACACCAGTGCTCTGACTTCAGAAAAAAGTTATTATTACAAAACAATTGCAGTAGATACGTGCAATAATGATACAACTCAAACCAATGTTAGTCGGACAATACTTTTAAAAGCAGTTGCAAACGATGATTTGACGAATACAATAACCTGGAATGATTACGAATCCTGGCTTGGCAATGTCAGTTCTTATAATGTTTACAGGGCTGTGGATGGTGTTTGGGGCGGATCTTTTATTGTCAATATTCTTCATTCATCAATTATTCCTGCAACCAATTCATTTTCATATACAGATGATATTTCACCCTTTTACAAGGGACAAGGAACATTTTCTTATTATGTTGAAGCTTTGGAAGGCCCCGGAAATCCTTATGGTATAGAAGATTCGAGCCGGTCTAATATTGCTGATGCACGCCAGGCTGCAAATGTATTTATTCCGAATGCTTTTGCCCCGAACGGAGTCAATAAAATTTTTATACCCGTTACCTCTTATATGGAAAAGACGGATTACGATTTCAGAATATTTGATCGTTGGGGTGAGCAGGTTTTTCAAACGAGTGATCCGTACAAAGGTTGGGATGGCTCAATCGGAAGTAAACGTGCCGATGAAGCCGTTTATGTGTACCTGCTTCAGTTTAAAACAGCTTATGGCGAGTATGTAGAGCGCAAAGGTTCGGTCACTTTACTCAGGTAACTCCTTTTTTGCCGGTTAATAATTTTCAGTTACATTTGTGGGAATTTTATAGCGTACTTGTAGTACTAAAAATTCAAACTCCCGCTCATTATGTCAGCAGATTCATCAAAGTTCATCGCAGAAGGTTTAACCTACGATGACGTGCTTCTTGTACCCGCATATTCCGAAGTGCTTCCGCGCGAAGTAAGCATTGCCACTCAGTTTACCCGAAAAATTAAACTGAATGCACCTTTGGTATCTTCGGCGATGGATACGGTTACCGAATATAAACTCGCAATCGCGATAGCCCAAGAAGGAGGGATCGGGGTGCTTCATAAAAATATGAGCATCCAGGCACAGGCCGATCAGGTTCGAAAAGTAAAGCGCTCTGAAAGTGGAATGATTCATGATC
>Ga0206957_1079_pt2 | contig 21622 bp, 16 predicted proteins | sample Alteio_BWOrgHeat_32_FD_152975 | JGI IMG/M metagenome (GOLD analysis project Ga0206957, IMG submission 152975) | Enriched cells from forest soil in Barre Woods Harvard Forest LTER site, Petersham, Massachusetts, United States -... | ecosystem: Environmental > Terrestrial > Soil > Temperate forest >...
TCTGGTAGATGTCCTCATTGATCTTGTCATACAATCTCCTCTTTCCATGAATTCTCGTCTAGAACGACTAGATATATTATTTGAAACGAGGAGCCAAACAACGCGTGTGACTACAAGAACTATAACATGGAATCCTAGTGTATGGGTATCAGTGTTAATTCCTCTCCTGGTGACGTTTGTGACAACAACAGCGAATATCCCCTCGATACAAGCGACTCAAGTCACTCCAGGAAATGCGTATGCACCGCTGATGACAGCTACTCCTGCTGGACCTATCACAGGATTGGAGTTGAATGAACAATATCAAACAGAGCTTTTGAACCTTAGAGCTGGACTTGTATTGCCCAATACAAGTTTGACTCAATTAAGAGCCGATGTAGATGTAAATAAACTCTTACGAGATGAATTTGCCCTTATCGATGCACAATATGAAGCGTTTACGACAGTGTTGGATTATTATCTAAAACTTATTCGATTATTTTGGCCTTATAAAATCCCAAAGTTTAATGAAGCTATTTCTGCTTTAGAAGATAATTCGATTGCCCAAGCAGGACTCGTGGCCAAAATGAATGTGGTGGCTCTTAATCAACGAGTTATAGGGGTCGCCAGAGAACTTTCACTTCCTGTGCCACGATACATTCACGAAGTACAATTGGCTCATAATAGAGATCTGGTACTTTCCGCCCCCCCGATTTTAGCCAATCCGAATGTGTTTCGATCGTTCGCTGATTTAGTCACTAAAACAGTCGATACACATCAAGGATGGAAATATGAAAATTATCAAAAGTTTGTGATTGATGGAATTGGAAATACCCTTGCCATACAACTAAGAGAATTACGAGGGACGACGACCTCAACTTCCCCTTATATGTATACTCCTCAAATAGAAAATTTAGAAAAAGCAGCAATCTGTATTGAATTTATTTCAGAATCGATTGATAACTTAACACCTCTTCTTAATACCACGGGCGTATCGATTCAACAACAAGCAGCACAAATCCAAGATTTATTGAATGTAAAATCATTGAATCGAGTAAGAGAACGTTTAAGAAGTAAATATGGAATCGTAGAACGAGAAACCAACATACTGTCCATTTGGGTGGAAGAATACAATGCAGAGATCAATGGAGAAAGAATGGAAAAGGCAATAGATAATTTAGTACGAAAAACATATTCTTTAGAGTCCGATATCAACGCTGCCACGTTGAGAGCGACACTTGCCGAACACGAACTTAAGATCTATGAACGAGAAAAGGGAAATGTGTCTTTTTCTGTAAGTACGTTGACATGGTCAGCGGGAATAGGTGTCATCCTTCTTATTCTATTTTATTTTAATCCCACCTCTAGAACAGTGGTAGAAGTGAAAGTTCAGGAACCTCGCACACAACCGCTACCTGTAGTTGTACCTCCTGTTCAACCTTCTAGGCGCCTGTATGTAAGCATTCCAAGACAACAAACGCCTCAATGTCATACTACTTTTAATGTAGATGATAGAGTAGTGAACAAAACAAATCGTGCTAGTCCAGTATACATTGTACGAAAAACATTTCCTTCAGAATGTGTCGCTAGTGTAGCGACTCTTTTAAATCCAAATGGTGATTCCACTGCAAAAGCACGACCAAGAAACCCTTTGACTAGATCGGCTGATATGACTCAGCCCTTGCAAGAAATAAGAGAGACATTTCGATTTGATGATTTGGAATTATATCGTCGAGCACGATAAAGAGTGTTCATGATATGATATAAATATAGTAAATATTCTTAATCAAAATACATGCATTACTCGTTCTAATACAATATAATCTGACAAACGCGACGTGTTATATTTCATTCATTAATTAATTAAAGATTATTATTATTCAATTTGATCCATGTCTCAATTTTCACCTCAATGTGTGATGCCAATTCTCCCTCTCGGGGGCGCTGCCTTTTCTATTGCCGAATGGGAGCAATGGTATCAATCTCAACTGTATGAACAATCTATGTGTAATCAACATCTTCAACATCAAATTCATTCATTAACATGTCGCCTTCAAATACAGCAACACAAAAATTATAAAAATCCGAAGTCTATGACGATAAAACAAATTACTTCTATTTCTTCTGCTTTTCCATCCATCCCTGTGCCTTCTTCATCCGTCTCTTTAAAGCCATTGACTTCATCAAATTTATCCAATTCATCAAATTCCTTGAAGCACTCCCCTTCAATCCGCACATGTTCACGTTCGTGTCTTGTCTATCAAGAAATTCTCCCAACTATGAATGAAATAATTGAAAAGAACTCAATGGATCCATTGAATCAACAGGATCACGTAGATCAAATGGATCAATCTCCACTTGCTCATCTGACTCAGTCAACATGTGATCAAGCAATTCAATGTGATTTAACCGATTTGATAAGAAAGGATTCAATAGAATCCAATATATCTGATAAATCCAATGAATCAAAAGTACGAAAGGAATTAGAAAATGTGACCCTCATTCTACAAACTACACAAGAAGAATATGAACAACAAAAAATAGAAGTTCTAAAACTTCAATCTCTTCAACAACGTCATATAGACGATCTTAAAAAAATCAAGCTTCAAATGAAGAAGACATATGAATCAAAACAAGACAAACAAGAAATGCAATATTTAACAAAGATCCATGGTCTTCGACTGAAACTCTCCGAATCTGTAGCTCAATATGCATCGGAATGTAAAATGAATGATGTGTTAAACATTAAAATCAAAGAATTGAAACGCGCAATAGACCTGACACAATTACAAGGACAAGATTCTTCGTTACAAGATCAATTAAAAGAAGGAATAGACCTAGTCAATCCAATATTTAAACAAAGACTCAAACAACATGGGAACTCAAAAGACAAGCAAAAGGATATGCGTATTGTCATTTTGGAACTAGCTGGATTTAGAGCACTTGGATTAAAATATTTGCAACAAATGGAAACAATCTATGCTCATCAACATGAAGATCTTAAACTTACCAATACTGTGTTAGAACATAAAATATACGAATTAAACTATCAACTTGAGTTATTGAGACCTCGTCCTTCTGACAGCTCACATATTTCTCCTATATTTGTTGATTCTTCTGATGAATATTCTAACCTATCCAGGACCATACCTAGTTCTTCGATGACTAATCCAGCTACTGTCTTTACATGTACAAAGGAGGAAATTGAAAGGCAAACACAGCTTTCCTCTTCTTTCAGTCCATGTACATGCGGTTGTATTTTACATGATGCTGCGGCTATGGTCATTTCGAATCTCCGTCGTCAAAATCATTTGTTAGCTACCAAAGTCGATGTCACCTCTAATCAACTCACTAGTATTTTGGACAAATTTATTAAAACGATGTATGTATCTCAACGTAAGCTTTTAGAATTGTGTATTAAATATTTTCAACCTGCTTCGGATGATACATCAGTTCAAACACATTTTTATGATATTTTTCCTCATGCTAAATCTGGCACTTCATCGAGTCATGAATCGAGACATGACGTTGTTTCTTGCGTGGATCGTGCAACAGACTACTTGGAAAAATAATGACATAAAAGTAATGCGTTAAATGTTTGATTATTTATGTTGAATATTTCTTTTGTATCTCTTACACTTTTTATGATGTTATCTAAATACAGTTAGTCTATTGAACCGTTAAATTCAATTATATTCATTTATAGATGGAGAGAGTTATATGGATGAAAGGCTTTCAGAAAAGGATTTCTCCGTTACAATCCAAAGAATTTTTCACCCATATTTCAAACTTCTAGCAGAAAAGATACTATTCAACATATTGGCGAATACCATATGTAAATCACCATTGTTAGATTCTTTTAACCATTTGCTTCCTTCAGAAATCGAAAGTTGTTTCTTTGAAATTTTATCCACTTGGGACATTCGAATAAGTTCTAATATTATAAAACACAGTGATTCAAGATCATCTTTAAACGAGAGAAAATATCCTATATCTCCTCTCGAACTTCGGTATTGTTAACCAACTCAATCAAAATATTTCCATGACATGGTTCTGGATGGCACCAACATCCCAAGGTTTTACCTTTTAATTCTGGAAGTGCAGCCGCAAGAGTTGGGGAATTTAGAATATATTCACGATAAAGTTCTAAGCATTTATCTCTACCATGCGTTTTAACAGGAAATGGATTAGCCCATTTTGATTTAAATGTACCAGGAACATAAAATGCCATATTACGTCCTATATAAATATTATTTGAATTGGATACCCAACCGGCGAAATCATTAATTATATTTTTGTTAAGTTTTGCTTTTTTGACATTTACAATCTTAGTTTGTTTTTCCTCTGAAGACATTTTGATAGAGATTTAATTAAAGTAATATAAAAAAATATTTCAATTTTCCTCGCAAACTTGGGTTCAATTCAATCATTCAATCTTCCCGACAGTCTCTGGAAATATCATGCAAGTCATTGGTTTGTACTTCCGTTTCATATTTGGAATCTTGTCTGGCTCGCTCCGCAATAGTTTCGATCATTTCTTTCGTGATTTCTTGAACACCGCTTTCAGCGAGTGTTTTCAGTTGTTCAATAATTTTTGTGTGCCATAGTTTTACACGCGTCCACACATAAAATGTATTTTCATCATATTGGTTCAATTGATCACTCGAAGCCGGTAAAAGTGAAACTGGGAAAGAACTACCTTGTTGTCGTTGATCCATTGACTCAATACCGTTGTTATTAACATGTTCATTATCATTTTTATTATCATCTTCCTCGAGTTTATCTTCTTCTTCAAACCATTTCACTCCTAATTCTATGTGTCGTTTATACACACATCGTGTACATTTACAAAAAGAGGCTGATATTCCACGACGAATGAAGGTATCGACAAGAATTGGTTGTCTATTAAGATGTGGAGACGTGCAGGGATCTTTTGGGGTTAGTACATGAAGACGTTGAGTAGGAAGAGAACAAGGAACATGTGTTGCTTCACATCCTTTGCACGCGGTAATAGTTACCTCAGTCGGGTTCATGTACCCACACGATCTACAAATCCAATAATCTTGAGAATTCTCCTTTAGATCATCCTTTTCTGTATCATTCATATCATTCCCAGTATTCATTCTATTTTCATGTATGTTGTTTTCAGACCCAATTTGAAGTTTGCGTTTCCGGCTTTGTAAATTTATCTGATTCATTTGATTGATATTCATATTTGACTGGTTCATAGATTCATTTAATTCATTGAATATGTATGGCTGTAAGAAACTCCATGTAGGATCCTTCAAACAATTTCTACAACAAAAATACCATTTACTTTCTAATTCATCTACAGATGTTGAACGAGTCATACCTACAGCATCTATATGACAATCGTGAAACCAATCACAGCATAACGTGCACTGAATCATCGTTTCAGACTCGGGTACATCTTGCGCACCCTGATGGCAATAACAATATAGACCCTGAAAGTTTTGTCCATATTGATTTAATGATTGAGAAGGTCTGATTTCTAGATTGTGATTGGTTGATTTATTGGTTAGTTTACATCCACCACGTGTTGTGGTCAATGGATCACGATCTGTGCCACAATCGCACACAAAGTTATGTCTAAGTCCGAGTTCCTCTATATGGCACGTGTCATTAGAATGACAGGAATCCGCACATCCTTCACAAAGCCCTATATTAGAAGTTCCATAACATGTCCTACATACAAACACTAACTGTGTAGTCGCACTAGGATACGTACAAAAGGTAGTTTCAGATTCGTTTGTCCAATCGTCTTGTTCTAATGAATCTATCAAGTCTTGGATTGTATATGTGGAAATTGATGGATTAGATTCAATAGATTCAGTAGATTCAGTAGTTTCAACAGATTGAAGAGGTTGAAGAGGTTGAAGAGGTTGACCTTTATCTAATTTTTCATTACTCATTCAACTTGGGTTTAAGATGTATAGATGTATTAAAACAGCGTATTAAAATATGATAGTAAAGTATATGAAAACGTATAAAAAATTAATAAGTTTGGAAAAATTTCAAGTTTAATTCGATTACGAGGAAAGGGTATAGATGGAAAGGTATCGATGAATGTAACATAAAACAAGACAGTGACTGAGCACTGTTGTATATAGGAACATGTAGAAAAAAACAAAAAAAGAAGAATATTAAAATCCTGTAAATTATATAGAGCGATAGAATATCTATATTTACTTGTCTATTCATTCTTGAAAAACGATAGAGGTAGGAGCGTTGATCATGGGTGGAATAGAAGGTTTACACATTGCTAAAGGAGGAGTGTTATTCATACTATTCTGTAATTTCTGTTGTTCTTGTTCTGCTAACAACGTTGAAATACTAAACAAAATCAGTTGTTTGTGATAGGGAAAGAACAGGTTATGTTGATCACACATATGGAGGATCTCATCCAAGGAGAACGAACGGAGATCTGGTTGTCGAGATTCAGATCCAGCCACTAACAATTGCAGAATACGATTTTTACAATCACGAAATAGCAATTCAGGAGGCAACACATCATATAAAGGCATAGAAGAATGTGTACTACCATCGAATGATTCTCCCAAGAGAGGAGTCAGGTGATTGTTAATGGGTATGTGATTCAATCCAACGTGTTCTGTTCTTTTCTCTTCTATGATGTTGTCGAATTGAGACGATGGATCAAATAATGATTCAGATGAACAACTAGATAAGGAATCAGAAATATCGGAAGGAAGCAATGCGATTTCGCGTGCAAAAAAAACAAGTTTCTTTTGAGAATTCATTTCATATCGAAGTTTTAGAACAGACTTGAAAAAATAAATACATCGTTTAATTGTAAGTTCTTCTACCCATTGGCGACACATCCAGGGTATATTAATGGGAAGAACGCATCCATGTTCTTTATACCAGCATTGAACCAATGAAATAATTCTGTTCTTAACTTGAACAGTTTCTTGTAATTTATCCCCTTTGAATTCCTTATATCTACCTCCATAATAATAACGAGTGACTTCGCTTTTATCTGTATTGGTACTTTGATTGGTGTATAAAAACCCACCCATTGCAAGTAATCTCCACAATACTGCTTTATTAGGCTCAGATAAGTTTATCTCTTCTAGAGAAAGTCCTTGCGTAGGAATATTCAATCTAATAAACTTACAAGCATCTTCATCGGTAATGCGAGAAGAAGACATTTATATTGTTTCGATTTTATGTATTGTACCGATTGAATAATTGAATAACAAAGATAAATATAAATATGTATCAACATTTGCAGATTATTCAAACTTATTAAATCATTAAAACATCATTCAGAGCATACACATGCACCATTGTGTCAATCTATAAGATGCTTGTTCTTGATGAAATTCTTTACATGTATTAAACAAACCCATGCAATTATTGCAATTATTGTCTTTATTTGATCACTTTTCTTCGATTTATTTCATACTTCAAAACCTTTAATGTTAAAGTCTTTACAATCAAAAATTAGTTAATCATGTCTTCCTCTCTTGATGTAAATATGGATGATGTTATTTCCATTAATGTACCAAAGTCAATACCCTCTAATTCACGTTTAATGCCTTTGTCATCCTCAGTATGTCCTTTGGCTCCTACCACTCCAAGTGAATCTGAATCTGATATTGTTATTAAAAAGTGGAATGCTGTAGCAAGTTGGTCTTATAATGTTCAAAATGATACCTGTGCTATTTGTAGAAACTCCTTAATGATCCCTTGCATAACTTGTCAATCTAACACAATGAACCAACAAAAAGGAGAGGATTGTACCACAGCAGGGGGTGTCTGCAATCATGTATTTCATTTTCATTGCATAAGTAAATGGCTTAATACGCGTAGTACTTGTCCCATGGATGATCAAGACTGGGAATTTACAAAATATTCATAGATTCCTACAGTCTTATAGATTCATATGAATATCTTTTTGTATCTTTTTGGTTGACATTGATTGTCTTGAATAAAAATAAGATGTATTGAAGCAAGAGGTGATTTTATGTACATGTAAGATAAGGGAAGAAAAAAATTCATTCAATTCGTACTATTAAGAATGGGAGTTATGTGATTTGTTGTGACAAATGGATTTAGGCAAGGAACAAGCCCAACAAAACTCAACTAGACATTGACTACACCGCAAATAATTGCATCCGCCTGTTTTTTGAATGGGAACTTGACACTTAACACATGCTTGAATCGATTTCTCATCATCAAGAAATACAGCGCCTGCTTTTAATGTTTGGTCCAATAAAAGTTTCTTTTTGATTCTTCGTTTTGGATGTAATTCATCCCATGTTTTACTCATTTAAAGATCAATTGGGCTTGCATTATGTATATATATTTCAATTTTTTTTTTATTTATTTATATAGTATACACTATTACAATTGTAATTCTTAAAAATAATCAAGTAGAGATAGATTAACTAAAAATATGATGAATTATGTAGGAACTGTCACTGTGTTGACGAAAAATGTTAAATAAGTTAAATTTGTCGTTGTAAACGTAACATTCGTGACATTACGAACGGTAATGAGTGCTTGACCTGCTAATGCAACACCTGCCAACGACGCACCCACAGATAAATCAGCCGTACTTGAATTGACCCAAAAGGGAAGAGCATTCGAATTAATAAAGGTGTCATTTAATACGAACGAAATCGCACTGTTTGCTGGAATGGTTTGTCCTATGGCTAAGAAAATTTGAACAAGTTGACCATTTCCAGTCACTGGTGTAGTTAAATTGGTTGTTTGATTAGCTACTGCAGTGGCTCCAATATGAAGGGTGGTAGTAGACAATAAACTGGTCACATCGAGTTCTTTTGTAAATAAACTTGTCGCATTGACCGTCAACGCTCCATTCAACGTAGTTGTCCCATTGATAATTTCATTTCCGTTTTGTGTGGTCAAGCCATTAAATTCAGCTGCGCCTTGAAACGTTGCTTTTCCTTCTACTGTGACCGCTCCTTCAAGGATAACTGGTTGTCTAATTCGAATAGGTTTACACTTTCTTTTTCTAGGACATTTTTGATCACAGCTGAATTCACTGCAACCTTTCCAGATACACCAGGCAGCGACGAACAACAAAGGGTGTGTATGGGACTCACAAAAGGTGACAAGGGTGTTGATATAAGACGAAGACGAAGAAGATGACATAAGGGTATAGATTGAATAGAGTAGATATAGACTAGTTATTCACTAGATAGAAACTAAGCAGTAAAAGACTTGCGTTTTTAAGTTTTTTTTATTCTCCAGTTTTTTAGATTGACATGAATGAAATATATCACTCTCAAATAAAAAAAAATAAAAAAATGAATGCGAACATAATCCCTCCTCCACTTCCCCCACGTCCGAAAGGATATCCTCTACAGGCAAGACAAGTCAATACTTCCAATAATTTACTCCATGTTCCTCGTGCTCGTGCGGGACAGACTGTTCGTCAGAAACTCACACAATTGTCAAGCCATCTATTACGCCAAGAGCGACTCGCATCGAATGGAAGAATTTCTAATATGAGCTGTGGTCAAAAAGCATATCATTTGGAAATGCATCCAGCGTGTGATGGAAATCAACGAGGTCCCCCTTCGAGCTCTGTGACACCTTGTCTTCAAGTAGTTTGTCCAGAGGAATGGAAATACGCCCTCACGGATTTACTACATCCCCCCTATGCTGCTGTCTTTCAAAAACCCCAATTTTTCGGTCTACGTACAAATACATTAGTGATACCCGTAAATCCTATGGATGCTAGAATTGAAGTTTTGACAGCTGGGAACGGCGTTGCACCGACTCAATCCGCAGTGGCCTTTACGATTCTCCGTTTAGATGATTATTCAACACCGTCGTTTAATGCGGTGATTGACTGTTTAATATCCAACAATCCTGAAGAATGTGAAGCAGCCCCACATACAGAACTAACATTACGAATTCAAATGACGTTGTCTAAAGACCTTCCAGATTCCTCGTATTATTTAGTCGGGTGGTATTTACAACCACCTTCTCAACCTTCTCAGCCATCTCAACCACCTCAAATTCCTGTTCCTTGGATTTCAACAGGATGGACGTTTGACAGTGAATCGTCGAATGGCATACCTAGTCGAGGTCTTTTAGACATGGAATACACGATCAGTCACGATCGAGAAACTCCTCATATTCAATTGGACACATGCGAAACTGCAAGTGATCCACAAGCTTGCGAGCAAATACTAAATTCGGAAAGAATGGTAAATGAGTTGATTGAAAATGAACGTACTTATGTCATGGATTTGTATGAACTTATCGACTATATGATAGTGCCTTTAGAAGCCAGACCGGATCTGTATGCGGATCCCCATATCTTGGAGATCTTTCAGAAATCGAGAATTCAAGATATTGCGGATCTTCATCATGCGATGTTGATAGATTTGGATAAACAAACCGATGTACAGGGTGTACTAAAAGTAATTGAATATTACTTTACCACTTTCTATTCCACTCTTGTCACCTTGTACAAATCTTTTTATTCCGTGTATCAAGAAGGAAGTGGATTACCTAGATATGTATCGACCCTTACGTATAAAAAGAAATATCCTGCGTATAGTCCTCTATTTGCCCAAATAGTCGATACACATACACCATCAGGTTTATTGAAGGTGGTAAGTCCATTAGATTTTTATTCCATGTGGATTCTTCCAGTTCAACACCTTCCGCGATATGTGCTATTTCTTAGACAAATCAAAACCGAGAATGAGACAGATGAAGCAAGTAAACAAGTTGCGTATAGGTCAATCGATGCGTTAATCACAGAAGCTAAAAAAGTATTACCTCCTCTATAAAATATACATATATAAAGTAATATGGTAGTTTATAATAGAATAAAATACATTAAAGCTCCGATTCAGAAATGGAAGATTCAGAAGATGAGTTCGGACACGATTCTGGAGAAGATTGAGAATGTTCATGATCTGAATGATCGTGACTGAGATCAACTTCAGCCTCTATGTCAAGTTCAGACATATCGGAATCATTTGATGATTGAGTATTAGTGAATTGAATATCAGCGACCATATCTTTTATTGTACCAGATTTCACTTGACGAGATTCTTCTATTGTACTATTTCCTCCAACATCGCTATGAAGATCGTCAATTAGATCATTCTCAGGATTAGGAATGTTTGTTGATATTGGAACAAAAATTTGGTCTGCCACATTGTTCTCCTGTTCGCATTTTTGCTCTTTCTTATCAGCTATCTCCAATAGGGGTAAAGCCGACCAATCTGATTCATGTGATTTATCTGATTCTTTTGATTCTTTCGGTTTGACTGATTGATCAGATTTATCTGATCTCTTAATAGTTTCGTTTTCTTGCACTTTTGCTTCTCCATTATCCATAGAGGTCCAGCTAGGTATACTTTTCGTTTCACTCTTCGTTTTAGATTTCGGTTTTGACTTTATCTTTCCTCTAGACTTCTTGGATCTCTTAGAGTTATTTCGCGTAGGAGACGACGATTTTGAAGAATCCGAATCGGCACTGAAACATCTTTCAGAGTCAGATGAACTAGTAGAAGAAGTAGAACTGGAACTGCTATCAGAACTGCTATTCGAAGTGCTACCTGAACTAGAAAATGAAAATGATCTAGAAGACGAGCTAGTATATGAAGATGAATTACTGCTTCTTCTTTGACTAGGTACATATCTTGTAAAAGGGCGAGCACCGTTTATATTCGAGCTATTCGAACCATCGGTGGAAGCAGAAGAAGGAACAGGATCTAAAGATCCTCGGCAATTAGGACATTTAAAAGCAGGTCTAGATTCCCAAAAAAAATCTGGTTGTACGTTGTATAAATCTTTTAAGCATTCACTATGAAATATATGATTACAAGGTGTGGTTGCGATCATTTCACCGTCTCCCAAGGAACATATACAAATGGAACAAATGGGCACTTCGTTTTCATCGGTAATGGAGACAGATGCTTGGCTCTTTTCATCTAATTCTTCCGGAGAAACATAGATCTCATGACGAATACTAGAAGGTAAAGAAAGTCTTTCAGTCGTTCCTTGATTGCGAATAAAATCATTTGTTCTATTAGACAACGCCGATCGAACAGTTGAAGTGAACGTTTCATCTACCGAATTTGGAATGAAGGAGGGTTCTTCGTTCACGTTATTTCCAGGATGAAAAGGACTGCTGTTGTTCATGTGTCGATTCGTGACAATGCGTCTACCATTCTCTATAACCGCTTGAAGAATATCTAAGACTAAACGAGCACAACGGTCACTCATAGAAGACCGACGACGTCGAGTTGTGATGCCTAACAATCCCATTAGGGCTGCACCTGCAACTATACCTGTGATAAAACCTCCAATGAGTCTACGAAAAGTGGAAGGTGTATCCCGTAGCGATTGAATGTATTCATAAATGTCATTTCTATACTGTTCAATGTCTATACGACAAGAAATCGTTGCCCATTCAATCAAAGTCCATAAAGATTTAATGTCATCCAGTCCATCACGAATTGAATTGATGTATATTACAAGATATACACACTGAAAGGAGGTCAAGGTGGAAGTAATCACCCACGTCCATATGAGCATCAAGAGTCCAACGACAGTAGATACATAAGTTAAAAAGTTTATAATGGTTGTTATTATACCCTTCAATACATCCATTCCATCGGATTCCGCAATGCCTTGATTTCGTTTTATCGCCCAATCATATAGACGAAAAGGAAATGCAAATACATTTATCTGGAGATTCCCTGTATGAGCAATTTGTCGTATATAAAATTCAACCTCATTTTCAGTTGAATGAAGAAACGCATTCCATCCAAAATACAATGTTTGAACAAGTACAAATGCTACAAACCACGTTTTTATATTGTCATTTGTATCGTTTCCATATCCATTCATACCCAACATAAAAACAATCCATAACGTCAATACGTACGCATAGCTGCCTATCTTTACTAAAACAGGTACGATTGAATTATGTACTAAGGACCAAAAAGATCGCCAGACTATATTTTGATTAAATACAAATTTTTGTAAAGAATTCATGTTTATGTGTTGTTTATTTAAATATTAAGATTTTCATGTAATTTTATGATGTAAATATAGGTTTTTAATTTTTAACGAATTCAAAGGTTTGTGATGTCTAGAAGTCATGAAAACTCTCTTCCACGCACACACACATCATATCATACAACATACTTTATGGTATGTTATATAATCGATTATGTAAAAAATAAACATAACATATTCATGCCCATGCAAGAAACACCAATTAAATTAAATACGATAAAGAAACAACAAATCATCTACTCGATGTCTATCACGAGAAAGAAGTAGTTTGTTACAAACAATCTTATCAGCGCCTTCGCTTTGAGGGAAGATACTACGTACGCAAAGCACAAGATCGAGTTGTTGTTGCTCGTCTTCATTACGGATTGCACGATTCCAAGTCGTTTCTTGGTATGGAGCATCACCATTCGCAATGTACTCTAGTCCGTGAGATACTAGTGATTGATGTTGACGTTCCAATACTTCGATGGAACAAACATGTTCTACAAAAAATCTGTCTTGACAGGTTTGAAAGATGGAATTGTTAGAAAAGAATAACCACGCTTTTGGATGAATAAGAATGTATACCATATCATCTTTTTCTAGTGGAAATAAAGTATTCCGAAAACAACAATTCCAAGCAAGGCTAGCGGATGGATTTGTTTCTTCAAAAGAAATATGTTGATATCGTAACGCTTGTTCGACAGTTAATTCACTCAGAATATATTGCTGTGGATGTGCAAGTAAGTAATTTAAAATTTCCGTAGCCTTTTTTCGATCACTTTTGAATAAAATGAATAAACCCCATATCAAAATAAACACTAAAATCGCAAATATTATTGATATGATATCTTTTGTGTCCGTTAGGATAAGTACGTATACTAAAACACCAGTTGCTAAACAGGAACTTGCGGAGGCAAGAAGAATCTGTCGATGAAACGCAGATTGATAGTGACTGATCTTAAGTGATATTAATTCTGACATTAGTTCAATTTTGGTAAAGATAATAGAAACAAACATACATACTTTCTTTTGTGATTTGAAAGTAAAACAACATAAAAGTCTTATGATAAGCTTTAATTAATATATTTTTATATATTAGAGTGGAGTTCCATTTATGCATGGGTATTCAATTTTCATACTAATACAATAGTACGTTGAGACATATCCTTACATTCCTCATGTTATCATATAAGGTTTTGATCTATCATTATCTCGTTATCCTTCATCCAAGTTGAGCCGCTCATGAAATGTCCAATGTTGACTAGTATTAACTAGGCCCAATATGGTCCGTATTCCGTTGAAAAATGAGTCTTGGATTAAACACAATTATATACTTATGTTGTTTTATGTTACTAGTTAATCATAATATCGTTGAATACATTTGTTATTTTGATAGCCTCATCATATAAATCTGTATCTTGTATCATACAATCAGTGCAAGCACATATCTCCGCTAAAGCGTAGTCTACCGTATAAGGAGAAAATGAATGGTTCTTTCGAAGAATGTGTATATTGTTAACGACGGTCATACATGCGTAATACAGTGATAGGCCGTTCTTGAGGTCGTTCCCGCATTCCCGTAAAAAAGAAGAATAAAAAAAATAAAAAAAATCATTTCTTTCGGATGAATTCAAATTGCACGTCCACAACATCCGTTCCATCACTTGCTTTGACCACGGGAGATGTTGTCTTACAAATGTCGAAAGAGTTATTTGGTCTGCTCAATATTTCACAAGCGGTGAAGAATGGGCTTTTTACCGTAAATAATGGAATGTATAGTCCTACGGTACAAGGAATAGCGTTACTCGCGAATATGCGAGTGAGTCCACAAACCTTGTTCACACAAACCGTATGCGCCACCCCGGCGCTCATCAACTTTGTACCAATAACAGCGCCGCTTTTGCCCGCTAATCAAATTGAATCCAATGGCGTTCCGTTGAGCACAATTCAAGTTCCTATTTCTGGATCTGTGCCGCCACCAGTCGTGACTGCGTTTGTTACTGCGTTGAATGGAGATGTGTTAATTTCGCTGCCCGCGAATCCGATGGTGTTGTCGGATGCCACACAGTACTGGAGTGCACGCACGAGGGTCCAGCCCAATGGCTTGCCGCAACCCGGTTATACGAATCCTGTGGACGGGACCTTTTGGACCAATCAACCCTCGACGACCACGAGCACGACCACAGGAGGCACCGCCTCTTCTGTCCTCTATTTGCCGCCGAACGTGGGGTGTACTCCCGCCTCGTTGTATTTTCTCCCGACTTCGTCCAATGCCACACTTTATACACCTTATATCATCTTCAATGGAACAACGTATAACCTTAATAATATATCCCCGATCTTTTTTAACGATGGGTCGGGTGGATTTGTGATTCCTGGAAGTCAGAGTCCTTCGAGTCCATATGGCTTAGTTGCAATGATACCTGCATCGCTTGGAAAAGCGCAAGGATCGCAATATCCACAAAGCGCCCCTGCCACCATTACTGTGTGTCCTATAACCCAAGCCCTTAATAGTGCAATGAATTTTGCGGCGACTAATATCACGGGAAATGCTGCTCCTACCCCCGCTGTTCTTGCCACCATTCTAACTATGTCTCAGGGCACCTCCATGCCACCTGCGCAAGCCGCTTCACCGACCCCTTTAGCACCGAACGCTGCGAACCCAAACACCCCATATACGACGATACCTGCTTCCTTGAATGGATTTTCGAATACATCCACGAACACTCCAAGTTCGAACAGTCATATATTCCCTATTATCTTACTGGCAGTCTTGGGGATATTACTCGTCAGTGGAGTCGTCTATTTCTTCGTAACAAGGAAAAAGAAGACCCCTGCGACTGGGACTTAAGACCCGCTCCCACTCACCCGTTCATCTTTTTATAGCGTGGGAAAGATGTGAATTTTGAAAGATGTGGAATTAACTCATTTCATTCATCTCATTCGTTTTATTGAATATCGATTCCATTTCTTCATCATGGAGGCGCTCAACAAGATGATGAAGCGAGAGAAGCGTGGAGAGAGGGAGTCTTTTTGCAATTACGTGACAAAGTCAAACGTAATCCCAATTTTGATATACATCTATAAAAATATGGAGTTGTGTAATGGTGAATGTTGGTGCATAGGCATATTATAAATTGACAAACGATTTTATAAAAGTTTGAATATACTTAATCGCGTGCAAGTTTGCAATTGCAATGCATGGGTTAAAACAAAACAATAGTTGAAATAACAGGGCTTTTATTTTACATAACTAAAGTATTGCATGAATGCCAAATTGGAAATTCGTGTTCATGACTGAAATCAGAGCGTTCTCTCACATTTTCTTTTAATATCGTCCTTACAATATATTTCCTCATGTCTATAGAAGCAATCTTGAAACATACATTAAGTATTGAAACCAATGTATTGACAAATGAAATATCCAATGAGAAACAAAGAGAAATAGCCAATGACATAGCTAATAAAAAGGCATCACAAATTGAACAACATTTACATGATCACAAACTTCATAATGGTGAATTGATTACCAAATTTGAATTATTGCAAAATGCAATGACAGATTCAGTTCAAAACAATGATTTAGAAGATGTTCTTGAAGAATTCTGGGGACTTGATCAATATAATATCGTACCTCTTCCGCCGATGCCCGTTTCGTCCGAAGAATTGGCAGGGTCGTATCTTTCCACCTTGTTGCATTGGATCGTCGTTGCTCTTCGGGGTCAACTCAGTCATGTTCGTCCTCCCTACAATTGGTTTTGTTCTAAGAAAAGTCGTGATCATAAAGGTCGAATTGATACGCGTGTGAATGCCTATACAGGACATTATTTATCTCCCAGTATACCAACAGACTGGTCCGAGCAAGCTAGAAATTCTGGGTCTTTGTCTCCTACATCTTTAGGATTAATGAATCATTCACTAAATCATCCATTAGATCATTCATTACATCATCCATTAAATCCTACACCTTCTTGTAGTTCTAGTTCTCGTCCTGTGACTCTTGGTATTTTATCGGATTGGGCATCGGGCACGACCAATTCGTTTTTAGTTGCCAAATATGCGTTTCAACAACAAAATGACTATAATATACATTTGGGTGATACCTATTTTACTGGAACCTTTGATGATTGTCGTCAGAATTTTTGTGGTCAAGACATTGCACAAAAAGGTGCGATTCAATTTCCTAGAGGTGTTCAAGGTACGTTTGCCCTCATTGGAAATCATGAAGCGTATGGACAATCGATTGGATTTAAAAAAGTCATCATGCCGTTTTGTGGGACTATAAAACAACCTAAACAACGGGCTCCTTTTTGGAGTCTAGAAACAGAACATTGGATTGTAATTGGATTAGATTCTGGATATGATTCGGTAGATTTACTTCAATGGGGACCAGACAATTTAGATGCGTCAAATAAGCAACTCCAATTTCAATCGCTACTTATAGAATGGTTGACGATACAATTTGGTAAAAAAGAAACACATTCATCCTCTACAGAGACCAATACTCAACCTCATCCTGCTAGGCGTGGAATAATTCTTCTGTCACATCATCAACCAGTTTGTATGATGAGCAGTCAACCTGCGTTTGAACAATTGGCGGACACTCTCGCGACAATTTTTGATGGACAACGTGTCTTGTGGTTATGGGGTCACGAGCATCAACTTACTATGTATCGCTTACGCGCATGGACAAATCCTACTACTCGTTCGTCGTTTTCCTTTTTTGGACGATGTGTAGGCAATGGAGGATTTCCATGTGAAAATCAAGGTGAAAAACAAACGGAATTATTAAATGCAGTAAATAGTTTTGGGGGATCTCAAACTCTTCAATGTGTCGAATATGGCGCAGGGACAAACGGATCTTATGGACGCAATGGATGGTGTCAAGTCACGCTTCAAGGAATTCATGCTAAAATGTCGTATTATTTAATTGATAAGCTAGATAAAACAGATGAAAAGGGAAATCTACAAGGAGGAGCTACCAATGGGGGTTCATGGATCTTGTTTGCCACTGAAACATTTTCCATGTTGGATGAAGGCATGTCGACGACAGGCGTACAAGTTCATGAATCGTCGACCTCTCCCCCTTCAAGTACCTGGTATAATACGATAGATCCTAATGTTGCAGTTACAGCGCCTAGGCGAACACACTCTACTTGCGATGGTTGTTGTTGTTGTTCAGTCATGTAAAGTTGAATAGAATATCCATTATTTTTATTTGTTTTCACAAATTTCACATGCTTTTTATTCAATATCCATATGTTTGATATCATTTTACTTGTCCTATATATATATATATATACATTGTTATTTGCGTGAACTAAAATAAACTAAACAAACTAACAAGTAAAAATTACAAACTAAAACAGAATCATTTAAGTATATATCCATCTCCCTTTCTGCCTGGTCTATAAATTCTACTTCCTCTAGTTCTGTCTCATTCTTCATATGTGCCTTCATGAGAAATACAGTTGAGTAAACCAGCTTTTTCTTCCATCAAAAAACGATGGCTACTTTGAAAAATAAATTATAGTTTGTATTGGCTTCAGAACACATGTTTGATTTGATATCCAAACATAAAGGAAGAAAAAAAGTATTTCAAAAAAAATATTATACTGTAGATGTCGAAACTAAAATCCAAACAATTAAGTAATTGGGGGTCGAACCAGTCTTTTTATCCTAGAAATCTACCTATTCAAATGACGCAGGAAGAATCCAAGTGTTCCGCTGCTCTACGAATAGCACAAGGGCTAGCAGATGACATATACTATCTTTCCGAGCAAGGAAAACTAAATCCCGAGGATGCAAATCGATTCTTAGAACAGACGGATGAAATCAACAAAATTCTTGAGCAAGGGGATTGTCCGGCGTGGGTGTCAAGTGATGATTACCATGTGGGACACGGTCTTAGCGTTTTACCGAGTCGGATAGAGGACGCTCTGTCTGATACAAGGTATATCGCAGAAAACTATTTACACCAGACGAATGCTATGGAATCTAAGTCGAATCAGAGACGTAAAAGATATTCAAAGTAATTATATTAAGGTGTACGGTTATTCTCTGTACTTAGATATTGGGAGCCCTGTCAAGTACCCTCAACTAAAAGATATTTTTATATAGACAAAGTTGATATAAAGGAAATTCATATTCATCATCCATTTGTACCATCTTCAATTTTAATCCTGTATAAAGTTGTCTTGCATTGTCTAACATACATCCTTCCATTTCAAACTCAACAGATATGGATTCAGAATCGCCTACATCATCCATTCGTTCTTGCGAATAATGAAGTAATAAATTTCCAATGAAATGTACAAGTGCTTCCTGCCATTTGTATCTTTCATTTGAATGATTACCATTGAAGAAAATTGAGAGACATGATAAATGACGGGGAAGGGGACATTTGCTAGATCCTAATAGCGTACAGATCCTTGAGAATCCTGAGGTGTATCTAGAAACTTCGGAAGAAATAGAAGAATCAAACGAATAGGAAATATGAAGGTTGGTTAAATAGGGATATCTAATGTCCAAATTGCTTATATTTACAAGGTTAGAAGGAGAATGAATGACAAATGACCTCAACGTGGAGGAATAAAATGGAACAGATAATAAAGTCTTGCATTTCGAATTCGAGTAATGGAAATATTTTTCGCATTTGAATTCAACATCTATTTCTACAAGATGAATAAACATTTGATTAATATCAAGCTGGGTAAAACAATAGGGAATTCGAAAGTGTTCTACGCAAAGAATGCGCAATTGGACTGGAAGTGAGCGTTTGGTTAAATACAACATAGTGTCAAACGATAGATAGAGATAGTCTATAGACATTACTGTCAAAGAGGGAAATGAGTAAATGGCGGATATAACTGACATAGAATAAGTATCAATGACCGTCGTGAATTCAAGTCTTTGTATATTCACAAATATATCTGGCTTGAGGAATACAATAGATTGACAGAATTCTAAATAATCGATTTTCAGGGTTGGAAAAAAAAACCCCTGTTGTTGACTATGGTGTCGAGTACACATTTGCTTCAATGTATATAAATTGCCAACTCCTCCAAATGTAAAGGCTGAATACTCCCACGCGTTCTTGTCTAGACAAACCTTATGTAAATATCGACATGTTTTACCTATATTCAGTAGAATACTATAATTTGCTAATTGTTGAAATATTTTGACCCATAGACGATAGGGGAGAGATAATATGGGAAAATACTTTACCGGCTCGCACCATACAAACGATGAAGCTGGTATTGTCATAGAGTCATTTTTGTTGCATTGATCTATTCTTGTTACATTTTTCATTCCTCAATTCATGATATAGCTGAATCAAAGATCGAATGACTCAAGCAAAAGACATAGAATACAAAAAACGATTGACTACAATGGATGGATCAATGCACTTGTTCGTAAATTTAAAACGAATACAGAGGGACATGCAGAAAGTACCTACAATTATTGTAGTTTATTTATTAATCTTCAAATATCCATACAAAAATATTTGATGCCATTCAGATACGTTATAAAGTGCTTTGTTATTCATTCTTCATTTTCAACCATATATAGAAAGATATTCATATTTTATTATTCATAACGTAAGAAGGAAGAAAAACGAAGCAAAAGGAACGTAAAAGCAAAATTCAGATTGAAGGAGATAAACTGATAAAGAGAGCAAAATAATTGTTAAAGCAACAGAGTAACAAAGTAACAAGGTTATCTCCAATAAAGTAAGAAACTAAATTACAAATCATATTCAAATATATTGAAACAAACAAAAGTTTATTTAATATTTGAATTTTCTCATTTCAGAGGCTTACATGGCTTTCCTCCAAACAGCTCGGGAAGTTTAAATTCCGTTTGTTGATTGAATACATCCATCAAGGGGGGTAACGATGACATGAGATTGGCAATAGGATTATTCATGATATCGTCACCCGATCCACGAGTCCAGATATTATATTTAGGATTCAATCCTTGAATTGCTTTTGCATTTTGTTCTGCGAGTTCAGGGAACAAACGAACTTTCAGCGCCATATTAAATTTGACAGTTGAGTGATTTTGATCGCACGCTGCCAATAATCGTTCCATGCCTTCTGCTTCGGCATCGTATTTAAGTTGAGTTCCTTTAGCTTCTGCAGTTAATTGAGCTAAATGACCTTCTGCCGCCTTTTGTTTCGCATATAAATCTGCTTCTGCCTTGATTCTAACAGATTCCGCAAGTCCTTTGGCTTCTGCAATATTCGATTCTGCTTTCACAATTTCTTTAGATAATTCATTGGCACGTAACGATTCTTTTTCTTGTTCCACTCGTTTGAGTTCGACTTCACGTTGTAGTTCTGCTTCTCGTATCTCTCTTGCTTTCACTCCTTCTAATTGTGCAATACAAGTGAGTCTATCAAATTCAGCTCTTTTGACTTGTAAATCTTTGGTTGATTCTGCAATTTCTAAAGCACGCGCATTTTCAATTTTCACAGTATCCGCATTGAATCCAGCAATCCGTTGTTGGGCTTCTGCACGACGTTCTGTTTCTCCAATGATGCCTTTTTTTTCTGCTTCTGCCACGTCCACTTTAGCTTCATTATTGGCGGATTCA
>Ga0206957_1090_pt1 | contig 21372 bp, 13 predicted proteins | sample Alteio_BWOrgHeat_32_FD_152975 | JGI IMG/M metagenome (GOLD analysis project Ga0206957, IMG submission 152975) | Enriched cells from forest soil in Barre Woods Harvard Forest LTER site, Petersham, Massachusetts, United States -... | ecosystem: Environmental > Terrestrial > Soil > Temperate forest >...
TTTGAATATGCCATGAAGCGTCATGCGGCATCAGTTTGGAAAGGTTTAAGTGAAGAAGATAAAAAAGCTGGTTACATTGGCAAATTAACTCTTTGCGGTAAGAACAATGTGTTAACCAATGTCTTTGGTCTTTGGGATAGAGTTTTGGCGGATATGTCCAAGCAATACCCTAAGATTAAGGTAGATTATTTGCATGTGGATGCCATGTGCATCTTTTTAATTGAAGCACCAGAGCGTTTTGATGTGATTGTCACCACCAACATGTTTGGTGATATTATTACTGATTTGGCAGCCGTGACCCAAGGCGGTATGGGGGTTGCGCCATCGGGGAACATCAATCCTGGTTCAGTGAGCATGTTTGAGCCAGTGCATGGCTCAGCACCTCAATTTACGGGTAAGGGTGTAGCTAATCCATTAGCTGCGATTTTGACGGTGAAGCTAATGTTGGAACATTTAAAAGAAGATAAGGCTGCTGTTGCGGTTGATGAGGCGGTGCAGTCGGTGATGTTGAAAATGAAATCCATGCTGATTGGTCAAATGGGTTATTCTACTGATCAAATCGGCGATATGGTTGTAGGAGCTTTGAAATGAAAAAATATAATGTCGCAATCCTAGGTATCCGTGGTGCGGTTGGCCAATGCATGTACAGCATTGTCAAGCAACGTAAATTCCCGGTGAATAAATTGGTGTTGATTTCACCGAGCGGTGCGGGTGGACAGATCGATGGCCATAAATATGTACCATTGACCAAGGACGTGTTTAACGGTGTTGATATTGTCTTATCATCTCCGGGTGCGGATATTTCCAAGGAATGGGCGCCGGTGGCGGCTCGAGCTGGGGCTGTAGTGATTGATAACACATCATACTTTCGTATGGATCCGAATGTGCCTTTGGTTGTGCCGGAAGTTAATCCTGAAGATATTAAAAAGCACAAAGGCATTATTGCTAATCCTAATTGCTCGACGATCCAGATGCTAGTGGCTTTAAAGCCTTTGCATGATTACGGTACCATTAAGCGCATAGTAGTTTCTACCTACCAAGCCGTTTCCGGTGCTGGGGCAGAAGCAGTGGCTGAATTAGAGGATCAAATCAAAGGAAGTAAATTAGCCAAGAAATTCCCTTATCAAATTGCGCATAATTTGATCCCACAAATTGATGTGTTTACCGAGAATTTTTATACCAAGGAAGAAATGAAGATGGTCCATGAAACGCGTAAGATGTTTCATGATCAAAAAATCCAGGTATGTCCCACCTGTGTGCGTGTGCCTGTGAAAAATGGCCATTCTGAATCGGTTAATATTGAAACCAAGAAAAAGATTACCCGTGATCAAGCCATCAAACTTTTAAAGAAGGCGCCAGGGGTGAAGGTGATTGATGATGTAAAATCATCCAAGTACCCGTTACCTATTGATGCTGATGGCAAGGATGAGACCTTTGTAGGCCGCATCCGCGAAGATATTTCTATCCCTAATGGATTGAATCTCTGGGTTGTTTCTGACAATCTGCGTAAAGGCGCTGCCTTAAACGCCGTCCAAATCGCCGAAATCCTGATTAAAAAGCAGAGATAAAAATAGGGGACGGTTCCGAATTTTTTATGGAAGCCGAATTTCGGCCATTCTAAACAAAATTCGGAACCGTCCCCTATTTTTTGCTATACTCATCACCTATGAAAACCTTTGTTGTCGGTGATATTCATGGTGCTCATAAGGCTTTGGTTGAATGCTTAGGGCTAGCGCGATTTGACCGATCTCAAGACAGGCTTATATGTCTCGGTGATGTGTGCGATCGAGGAGCGCAGGTCAAGGAATGTATCGATGAGCTGTTGAACATTCCCCATTGTGTCTATATTTTGGGCAATCATGATGCTTGGGGCTTAGACTGGATGACCAGTGGCACCATACTTCCTGAATGGAAATCACAGGGCGGGGCTGACACCATACGATCCTATAAAAAGACCGGCCCACTTAAAGCGCATATTAAATTTCTTTCAGAGGCTCATCTTTATTATATTAATGCCAATCGCTTATTTGTGCACGCAGGATTTGATCCAGATATACTTATTGAACAAACTTCAAAGGAAATACTTTTATGGGACCGCAGTTTTATCAAGCGGGCCCAAGAGATAAGTACATTAGACCCAGCGTTTAAGTTTAAGGGTTATGAGGAAATTTACGTGGGGCATACACCCACGACTAATTTAGGAAGCAAGCAGCCTTTAAAATTAGGGAATGTCTGGGCCATGGACACGGGTGCCGGATGGGGAGCTAAATTGACCATCATGGATATAGATACCAAACAATTTTGGCAATCCGAGACTAAAAAACATGATTGATCCGTTAATTGCTAGCGAAACTGCACGCCGTCGAACATTTGCGATTATTTCGCACCCTGACGCCGGTAAAACCACCCTGACCGAAAAGCTTTTGCTTTATGGCGGGGCCATTGGTTTAGCGGGATCTGTCACCGCTAGTAAACGCCAACGGGATACGTCTTCAGACTGGATGGAGCTGGAGAAGAAACGCGGGATTTCTATTTCTTCGACTGTACTCCAATTCGACTATGACGGCTTTCGTCTAAATCTTCTCGATACACCGGGTCACAAAGATTTCTCTGAAGATACCTACCGTGTGCTGATGGCGGTTGATGCGGTGGTGATGGTGATTGATGCGGGTAAAGGGATCGAGACCCAGACACGCAAATTGTTTGAAATCTGCCGCAAACGCGGTATTCCCATTTTTACCTTCATGAATAAGCTGGATCGTCCATCCCGTCCCTTGCTGGAACTGATGGATGAATTAGAGAAGGTTTTAAGTTTAAAAGCCTATCCCATCAATTGGCCTTTGGGCAATGGCCCGGATTTTAAAGGGGTGTATGATAGAAATAATAAGCAAGTCCACATGTTTGAACGCTTAGGCAAGGGCGCTTTTCGAGCACCTGTTTCCGTGCATGATCTTAGTGATCCTTTTGTGAAAGGCCATCTGCACGAAAGTGTATATAAACAAGTCGTTGAAGAGATTGAAATCCTGGATGCCACCCAAGGAGAGTTTGATTTGCCCCAAGTCCTTACAGGTAAACAGACGCCGGTATTTTTTGGGAGCGCGGCAAATAATTTTGGGGTCGAGCTTCTTCTCAAAGGTTTTCTGGAATATTCAACGGGCCCAGCCCCTCGTAACTCTTTAAATGGTCCGGTGGCTGTCAGTAACCCGGCTTTTTCCGCGTTTGTTTTTAAAGTGCAGACTAATATGAATCCGTTGCATCGGGACAAGGTGGTTTTTGTGCGCATCTGCTCAGGGAAATTTATGCGTAATATCACCGTCAAGCATGCGCGTACAGGAGAGGCCATTAAACTTTCTGATTCTCATAATATTTTTGGCCGTGACCGCGAGATTGTCAACGAAGCTTATCCAGGAGATATTGTGGGATTTGTGACCAAGAATGATTTGAAAATAGGGGATACCATTACGGAAGACCTTAATATTGTTTATGGAGAAATACCTCGTTTTGCTCCTGAATCATTTGCTTTCTTAGAGAATGCGGTGACCTCTAGTTACAAAGCCTTCCGCAAAGGAATGGATCATTTGTTGGCTGAGAATATTGTGCAGGCCTTTCAATTAAAGACGCCCAAAAATAGCATGCCTTTGCTAGGTGCGGTCGGTCCATTGCAGTATGAAGTCTTGCAATACCGCTTGAAAGACGAGTATGGTGCAGATTCATATTTAAATCCTATGCCATGGAAAATTCTAAGATGGGTGGAAAGCCATTCCGAAGCAGAGCTTATGCCTATTCTTCCTGATGGAGCAGGGCTTGCACTTGATGATCAAGAGCGCCTCGTCATACTTTTCCCCAGCGACTGGTCTTTCAAATATTTTAAACAAACACAACCGAACGTAATCCTGGTTGACTCCCCATCACTCAGTATCGCCTTCCCAAGAAAGTAGGCTCAATCGTGCCAGATACATCTCAAGATTTTAGCAGTGTGATTTCAAACCAAGCCATGCTGGATAATTTAAATTCATTGGGTTATGTGAAAATGACGCCTATTCAGGAAAAAGGCCTACCGCTCATTTTAAGTAATAGGGATTTTATCGGACAGGCCAACACCGGCAGTGGTAAGACAGCTGCTTTTGCTTTAGGCATTTTAGCTAAAATAGATGTGAAGAATCATATGCCGCAGGCCTTGGTGTTGGTGCCTACCCGTGAACTCTCTGAGCAGGTGACTGGTGAAATCCGTAGGCTCGCCCGATTCACCAGTAATATCAAGGTGCTGGCCATTTCCGGAGGTTCGGAAGAACGTCATAAGGTGAAGTCTTTGAAACAAGGCGCGCATATCATTGTTGGCACGCCAGGCCGCATCACTAAATTGCTAGATACGGGAATTTTGATCACCTCGGATATAAAGGTGCTGGTTTTAGATGAAGCTGACCGTTTGCTTGAAACAGGCACCATCGAGGAAATCAATCATATTGCATCCCTAACACCGGAAAATCGTCAAACCATGTTGTTTTCAGCCACGTTCCCCCATGGCATCAAAACTTTAAGTGCTAGTTTACAGGAGAATGCCGCACAGGTGACCATCGACTCACAACATCAAATGAGTACTATCAAACAGCTTTTCTTTAAAGTGGAAGATGACAAGAACGAGGCGTTATTGCGGTTGTTGGGAATCTATCGTCCTGAGTCCTGCATTGTTTTTTGTAACAGCCGTGAGGCTTGTAATAAAGTGGCAGGTTTTTTACGCACTAAGAAAATAGATTCTTTGCAGCTTCATTCTGATTTAGAGCAGCAGGATAGGACTTTAATTTTAATCAAGTTTGATAATAGGAGCTGTCGTATTCTGGTGGCCACCGATCTGGCTTCCCGGGGGCTGGATGTCAAAGACGTCAATGCCGTCATCAATTATGATATGCCATCCGATCATGAACTGTATGTTCATCGCATTGGGCGTACAGGACGGGCAGGGCAGGAAGGTTTGGCGCTTAGTTTATATACCCACAAGGAACGGGCTACTTTAAGTACTATTGCCACGTATTTAAAGACAGATAGTATGGTTCAAGATTTCGAAAGTTTAGGAAAATCCAAAGCAGTAGTTTTACGTTCATTCATGACCACCATCTATATCAGCGGTGGGCGGAAGGATAATATCAGGCCTGGCGATCTTTTAGGTGCTTTGACCAAGGAAGCAGGACTTAAGGCACAAGAAGTTGGGAAAATTCATATTTTAGAAGTTAACAGTTATGTAGCCATCGCCCCGGATAAGGTGGTCCATGTCATTGAAGCGTTGAATAAGGGCAAGATCAAGGGCAAGAAATTCAGGGTAGGTAAAGTTTCTTAAAAGTATGCGTAATTTTAAAATTACTTTCGAATACGACGGTACTGATTTTTGCGGCTGGCAAACCCAAGCCCAAGGTGAGCGAACGGTGCAAGGTGAGCTGGAAGCCGTATTATCAAAGATTTTTAAAAAAACCATCAAGGTGATCGCCTCTGGCCGCACCGACAGCGGCGTGCATGCTAAGGGCCAAGTAATTTCGTTTAAGATGGATACCCGCATGAAGCCTGATGAAATCAAGCGTGCCTTAAACGGTCTGTTGCCGTCGGATATTGCAGTGCATGCCGCTCAAGAAGTTGATGATGATTTTCATGCCCAATACAGCGTTAAAGAAAAGACCTACCGCTATACGATTTTAAATCGCAAATACCGTTCAGTCTTTTTACGCAATCATGCTTTGTTTTATCCCTATGTCTTGAATGTGGCCCGCATGCGCAAAGCTGCTAAATATCTTACTGGCAAGCATGATTTTAAATCCTTCCAAGCCCATGACCCTCTGCGGGCCGAGCGCCAAACCATACGAACCATCAAGAAGCTGGTGATTAAAAAAGAAGGTGATCTAATCTTCATTGATGTCACGGCCAATGGCTTTTTGTACAAGATGGTCCGCAATATGGTGGGCACGCTTTTAGCCATTGGTTCTGGCCAAATAGAAGTAGGTGATATGCCTAAAATCCTTAAAAGTAAAAACCGCAAAAACGCCCCCGAAACCGCCCCAGCCCACGGCCTTTGCCTCATGCAGGTCAAATATTAAGCTTGGGGGTGGCATCCTTGACAAGTGCCAAACATGTGGTATCCTTTCTCCTATATAAGCTACCTTCCTGTTATTTTACTTTTTTATAAAGAATGTCATTCCCGAATGTTTTAATCGGGAATCTAGTACAAACTAGATAGATTTAATTTTTAATCACTCTCAAGGAGATTTTTTCATGCTTAAACAATTAACCAGTTTAATTGTGCTTTTTACCTTCTTTTTTAATAGCGTTGGCCCTATGACCGTGGCCCATGCGGACATGTCCTTAAATCTGCCAGCTCCTGGCAGTATGGTACAACTAAGCCCTAATTTTGAACCAGCCTTAATCAAAGGCATCACCGTCCATCAAGATAATCCCTTTCTTTTTGATTTTATCGTAGATCCAGGCCAATCTCATCTTTCAAGTGATGCTTTAAAAGAAGAATCTAATCGCATGATTCGCTACTTCTTTGCCTCCTTGACCCTTCCAGACAAGGATATTTGGGTCAACTTAAGCCCTTACGAAAAAGACCGCATGGTGCCCCAAGGATTAGGCGTGACCTTGATGGGAAGAGATCTTTTGGCTCAAGATTACATGCTTAAGCAAATCACTGCTTCTTTGATTTATCCTCAGAGTGCTTTAGGTAAGACCTTTTGGGATAAGGTGTATGCTCAAGCTAAAGCTAAATATGGAACCACTCAAATACCGGTGAATACTTTTAATAAGGTTTGGATTGTGCCAGCCAGTGCAGGCGTTTATGAGCACGGTCAAACCGCCTATATAGTAGAAGGCCGCTTAAAGGTGATGTTGGAAGAGGATTACTTGTCTTTAAAGAAACATAACGCTATTTCACAGAGTGTCATTCCTTCTCATTCCATCGGCTCCCAAGTCATCCGTCAAATCGTTCTTCCTGAAATCGAACGTGAAGTCAATGATGGCAAGAATTTCTCAACCCTCAAGCAGATCTTTTATGCCCAAATTCTAGCCGAATGGTTTAAACGCAATCTAAAGCAAGCGCTCTTAAACAAGGTGTATGCCAATCACGGCACGGTTAGAGGTATTGATCAGAATAATGAAGCTACTAATGAATTTATCTATCACCGTTATATCAGCGCCTACAAGAAGGGTGTATTTAACTATATTAGTGAAGACATCGATCCCGTCACTCAAGAGGCCTTGCCAAGAAAATATTTCTCAGGCGGGGTGGATGGCGCACAGTTGGCCAAGATGCCTATTATGGCTGCAGCATTGACCAGCGATGATAGGGCTGCCATTGCCGACACAGATGATGATATTGAGGTCCTTGCCGCTAGACCGCAAGATGCGGCAATGATGGAAGAAGGATTTTCAGGAGATGAAAGTGCTCAAGATTTAGAGGATTCATTGGCAGTGATGAATCAGCTTAGAGCACGGTTGTCTGTACCGGCGGGGCCATTACCTTCAGCGACGGAAGAATTTTTGGGAGAAATGGTTAAGGATATTGTAACCTTAAAGGGGGCAGAAAGAGAACGGTTTTGGTCAACTTGGGAGGCTGAAGGCGGTTGGCTTGGGATAAAACTGGATAAAGTCTTAGCAAGGGTTCAAACAACAGTTCCGGTAATAAAAGAAGAATTTGTCAAAGCTAAGAAAGCTTTTGAAGCAAAACAAGAAGCGCGACAAAAAGCTAAAGTGACCAGAAAACGTGTTTCAGTTGGGGTGCTTGGAGTAGCTCTATTACTTTTTATTTTTAGAGCTCCAATTCTTGCCCATTTTTTTCCTACCCATTCTCAATTAGGAAGTACTCATTATGAACAGACTATTGGGAATTACAAATTTACTGCAGATTATTCTACAGAGAATGTTGCTAATTATAAAGTATATGATCTAAACCATAACCAGGCATTAAAGTATGAGCGTCAAGGCGATTGGTACCAAGGAGATCAGTATAATAATCCCGAATGGAATGATTCCGATTCAGGAAAACATGTATACGTTAATGTGCCCGGATTTGATAATTTCTTAGACACAATAAACAAAGAGTTTACGTTTGCTGCTGATCATTCCAATGGTCCTACAGTCTATAAAGCTTACGCTGCCGATGGGCATTTGGAATATATGCGTCATGGCGATTGGTATCAAGGAGATCAGTATAATAATCCTGAATGGTATGATTACGATTCGGGAAAAAAGGTATACGTTGAGGTGTCTGGATTTAATGATTTTCTTGACACTGGAAAAAATGGAGTTGATCAAAACACTAGCAACAGCCAAGCAATGCTGTCTGCTAGATCAAAAGCACTGTTAGCAGCCTCTTTACTAATTCCTTCTGCCGTCGCCCAACAAAAGACTACGGTTTTGGAGAAGATTCAAACTTGGGACAATCATCTGGCTTCCCCTAAACGTGAACATGCCGAATTTGCCTATTCAAAGGAAGGTTACCCATTAAAGGGAATCACGACCGTTGAGTTTATTTTTTCTCCTGATGATGCAAAGAAAAAATTCCGGCCACGGATCTTGCCTTTTGGTCATCATGGTGATGAGAAAATTACGTTGGCTCCCAAGGCATATACTATCAATGCTAAGGGTATTGTGGATGTGCCATTTTCAGTCTTTAAAGCAGATGATTATGAAAAGGCCATTGAGTTTGTGGCCACATCTGGTAATACGTCCTTTGGAATGCAGTTAAACAAAAATGGTGCCATCGCTTCACTTCTTAAAATTAAATTGATTTCCGGATCAGTTAATCAAACAGACCTCACCAAACTCCGTGAAGATATTAACGCCCAATTACAACATTTGGATATCGAAGACCCAGGTGCTGCTCATAGAAGTGCTGCTTTTAATAATATTAAAAACATGGGAGAAAAGTATTATCCGGCACTTAAAGCCATTGTCCTCGAGGATCGCAAAAAATTGACAGGCAATCAACTTAAGTGGGCTGCGTATTTCGCAGCTAATTTGGCCCCGACGATTGGAGAAGCTAAAAGTTTTGTTGATCAATTAGCAGCTTTTGAATCCTACGTCAGGGAAGAAGCTCATAATGGTTTAAATGACAGGGCCATGCGAACATTGGACCGTCGTACATTCTTGCGTGGACTTCTTAACGCTGCTTTACTTCCATTTGCCGCATCTCTTTCAGCTTCATGCAAGACTGCTTCCAAGGTTTCTGGAGAATCAAGTGCTATACAAGAAACAAGTACTCCAGAATCAACCGCCACCGAATCAGCAGTTGCCGAAGATCCGTATGTTGAATGGATGCTTTATAACATTTTTGAAGATGGCATGCCCCGCAGCTTTGAAGTCCCTAAAGGCACGCCTGATCAGTTAAAAGAATTCTGGTCCAAGATTGGTGGCGATAATGTTGAAGGCATTATTGAACGCATCATGGTCAATGATTCTTTATCGGTTTACGATGGTGCCGTATGGGCTGCTATTTTAGCTTTAACCGGAGGAGATAAAAATCTTAAGGCAGCATCTACCTATGTGCAAACCCTTCATTCAGGGCATTGGGGAGAATTAAACGACATTAGGGGCGCAGCCGCACCCTTTAAATATCAAGGTAAAGAACTGGATAGTTTAAATGCTTATTTCTTCCGTACACTTTCTCCTCGCTGGCAACAGAAGGATCCTAAAACCGGAAAAGACCATTTCAAGGGATATCCTGGGCCTAATTATGATCATGATTTAATTATCTGGCCTGACTGGAAGCCAGTAACAGGTGAAAATGCCTGGGTCATTCTAGGGGCCTTGCAAGTTGCCAAAGCTAAATACGGCGATAATGTCCCTGAAGATAGTGATGAATTGAAATTGGCCTTAAGCTTGATTGCTCCTATCAAAGCTTTAACCACGGAAATCGGCGGCATCCTGCATGCCCCAGAAGGCACTGCGGGAAAAAGTCCGTATGATATCTCTAACGAAAATAATGCTTCCGCTTATGCGGCTTTGACCATGTTATATCAAATCACCCATGATCAGCAATATAAGGTCATGGCTGACAATATTAAGGAATACATTAAAAAATATGGCCGGGACGCTGAACAAAAGGTTTTATATCAGGGTGGTTCTTATAAGGAAGGCAAATTTACCCCTTATAAGAATCCTTTCGCGGTTGACGTTCAGACCTGGAGCATTCTGTCATTTTCTCCTGCAGCCTTGGATGAAATGTTTGAGCAAGGTGCAGCCTATCAAATGTGGAAGGAAACCAAGACGCGCGCAGGCTATTCCCAAGATGGGGTACTTTATGGTGTCGGATATACCGACGGACATGATATTTTTAGTGGGGAATGGACCGCAGGCGCGGTCGCAGCCTGTTTGGAATTATATCTTTACTATAAGACTTCTCATCCTGATTGGGCTAAAGAGGCTTTAGCTGATGCTGTTTCCATGATGAAGGGCTTGGAGGCTTTAAGCCAAAAGAATGGAAATAGAAAGAGTTACCTTTATGCCAATAAACGTTACGCTATTCCTTTTGGCTGGAATGCGAATGCCGTGCCGAGCACGGCCTCAACCGGTTGGGTAAAGGCGTTAGCGACTGGTAAGAATTTCTTTAGGCTTGGTGGAGATTCTACGTGGCTTAGCATTCCTGAATTCAAAGCCGTGGTGGATGAAATCAATGGCGGAAGTGTTAATTCTTCTTTAAAGAAGCAAGAGCCAACCAAGACCGCTACCGCAGCGCCCATTGTATTGCCAGCGGCCCAGCGTTATAGCTCTTCAGAATATCAAGCCCAGTCAGTTTATTATCTTTTTGATGGCCAGCCGGTACATGTTACCGAGGGCGAACCGTTGACCTTCACAATTACATTGTCAGGTGTGCAAAGTCCTATCAATGCCAGGATCCAATTGTTGCCAGTGGGTAGTTCTGAAACCACGTCTGACGGCTCATCAGACTCTATTGTTTTAAAGCCAGGCGAAAATAAGATCACCATCAAAGCTCCTCAATCCGGTGATGTAAAACGCATTGCTGTTCAATATGGTGTCAATGATGCGGACGGCAAAATCGTTGGTGATTATGGCGGTAGTATGCAGGCCACCGTTACGGTCAAGAGTGTGGAGCGCGGTGGTTCTGATCAGGCGATGGTAGGGACGGTGAACTGGTTTGATGTCTATCATGATCTTTTATATACTCATTTTACTGGTATAGGCATATTATCAGCAGCAATTATCAAGAGTACTCAAGACTTCAAAAAAGGCAAAAGGTCTCAGGATATCGATGAAAAAATTCGGTACTACAAAGCCTTTAAGAATGATATTGGACATATTATCGGAGCTGTATCTATTGTCATCACGGGGACCATTCTTGCCGGTATGAAAGGCATGAATATCGATGACCTTAATCTTGATGCACTTGGTATTGGTACTGGAATGAAAATAGGTGGAGGAATTAAGGGTTTCCGGGCCTTTGCTAATCAGCTTGTACAGGATGCCGAAAATGCAAAAGCAAACGGAAAAGGGGCATCGGATGAAAAATTGATTGCAACAGAAAATTTTACGAATAATCCGTGGAGGCAATTCTTTTTCAATTGGACAGATTGGCCTATGATGGGTTTTCTATTTACAGTCGCAATATTTAAGCCAATTCCCCAGGCTTGGAATCCTGTAGCGATGCGTCATTTTGTGGATACGGTTAAAAGCACTAAGACTCACCTTGAATATATTTTACCAGCTGTACCTGTAGTCATAGGCGCGCTCATTGGTGCTGGTATGGCGACACGGTTAGATAAGGAAAAACCATCTGCTCGAAATGCAGCGATGATTACACCTTCAAAGGTAGTCGCAGCTGCAGGTTTGGCGCTTTTGGCGGCGGCCCATGCCAGCGCGCAGCAAATCTCCAATTTTTCCGTTGATGTGCCTCTTCATGTTGTTGGTAGTGAGGTTATAAAAGACACCATTCGAGTAAACAACGGTAATTTGACTCTCGTGGTTTCTAATGCCACAGCTCCTCTGTACACTTTAAAAATCGATATGAACACAGGCATTGTTGATGGTAAGAGTGATATGGGGCCAATAGAAAGGTGGAATGCCTTGGTTGATATGTACTCCCGCCTGCAAGATGCTATTTTGTATTTGCCGCCAGATAGCCCGCAGATCAAAAGTCTGGTTGATTCACTTCAAGAGATCCGTTGGCAATTATTGGAAGGTATCGAGATCAGTACTCCGGCGATGCAGGATATCAATAGGGAAGGTGTATTGATACATTCTATTACAGTGCATAAAGGGGTGCTTAAATTTTTATCCAATAGCGGTGTGATTTTTAGTGCTGATTTTAATGGCACCTTTTTTAATCAAGATGGCAGCCCGACTGAGCTTTATCCTGGATCCAATGGGGCGTTTTATTTAAATAAGAAGATCGCTTATTTAGAACAACTGGCTCGTGATGAAGAGCTTCGCCGTGGAGGCGAATTTAATGCCATTCAAATCAGGTTTATCATCAAGGAATTGGAAAGATGGCGAATCAATAGGATGAAAACGATAAATGTCTATGGGGTCAGCAGGACTGTTTATCATATTTCTGTTTCCGCGCCGAATATTTTGCAAGTTGAGAGCCCTTCCGGTGATGGTTATTCTTTTAATATTCTCTCCGAGGGTATTCGCTATGGTAATCATCCTTTCCATCTGCCGGGCGCACCTGCCTGGCAAGATGATAGGCAAGGACTGCAGAAGCTATTGCAATGGTACAGAAAAGAAATGGGGATCATAGAAGGTCCAGACCCGGTTAAACGGTTTATTGATTTGGTACAATCTTGGGAACCTACTCCATCGGCGTTCAATCAGGGCACTTGGCCTGTGGCTACGATGGACACATTTAAGGTGTATAAAGCTCCTTCTAAAAATGTATGGTCTTCTCCAGCGGGCTTCGCCTCCTGGACAGTTCACACAGACAATCTTCCTTTCGGGCAGCAGGGAATTAAGAATTTGGTGATTCAAACTGATGGTCCTGAAGGAACAAAGGTCAAGGTGCGTATCGATGACGGAGATCCTAAGCGAGATGGCATGCTTGAGAATGACTATACAGTTGGTCAAAACGGAGAAATAACCGTGCCTGGTGACGATTTGCCCAGTAATGTAATTCCTAAAAGAGTGATTGTCTATTCCGGCAATAATGCCGAGCTTGGCCTTAATGAGCCACAGGTAAAGGTACAAAGCGATGAATATCGTGGATATAGTAAGTCGGTTGTGCCGGGCACCTATTCTGTGCTTCACAACGATGCTATTGCCCCCATTGCAATTCAGGGACCGTCGGTGGCCTTAACGCAGAGTGCACGCCAAACTACCTTGCTTCAGAATGCTTTAAAAGGGGTCAAATCAGTGGCGTTTCCTGATCCTGACCATTTGAATGTCATCCAAGTGGCATTTGAAAAACCTGTTCTTTCGGGAGACACTGTTAAGTTGGTCTTGACCGATACTCAAGGAAATTTCCCAACTGATGTGGTATTGTCTTTCAAAGACGAGAATGGTACAGAGACTCACACTGAAAAATTGCCGGTGAAAAATGGAACAGTCACTTTTACTGCTTCTAAGGCGGTGGGTAACAATGCTACATCGTTGACGGTTACCGGAATTGGCAGTTTTGGTTTTAATAATTACACCAATCCAGAAAGTGTGAAGAGAAATAATCATTCTGACCAACCAGATCCTAAGGATGGTCCTTTTGTGGCTGTTGGTGTGGATAAAGCGATGATTGATTTATGGTCATTATCTTTAGGGAAGAAAGAGGATGTGGAGGATGGTTTCAGATCTGAAATAAGCGCCCTCCATGGTATATCTGGAAGTCTTTTGGTTTTTCGTAAGAGAAATTCTAATATCACCCGTATTGAAATTTGGTCAGACAGTGAGGTTTTGTACGAAGCGACAACTGACAAAACACCAAACGAGCTCAGTGGTCAAGATGCTCTTAATATTCTTAGGCATCATGTTGCAGCTTCACCTGCGATGACAGCAGAAGATATAAATGGTGAGAAAGCAAAGGCGTTAAAAGCCTTGAAGGAAATATCGGATTCAGAAAAGGAAAAGATAAGGTCAATTTATAATGATTGGCATGGATTTGCTTGGAATGCATATGAGCAAGGAGGAGAGGCTATCCAAGAGCTGCTTTTGGCTGCTCACCAAGAAGTGCAGAACGCGGTACGCGCTAAAGGTCTTGATACATCAGATTTGGCGATGAATATCAGAAAAATTGATAGTTTGAATGAATTGGGACCAAAGCAGAAGAATGTAGAAGGTGGTATCGATTTAAGCCAGGTTGATGCTGCCATGCATATCAGTCGTGATGCTAACGGGGGAGTGAAGATCGACGTCGATCCAGGCCTCGAAGCTGCTGTGTTGCGTGATGGGATGACTATGGTGGTGCCGGTGATTGTGGGCATGAGAAAGCTTGATCCACAGGTGTTATTGGGTGCTTCCCCAATATAATAAAATTATTTGACATTTGCCACAAAGGTGGTATATTTTAGAATCCTATTTGAGGAACACTATTTTATTTAAGGAATTATTATGATGAAGACGTACTTACCAAAAGTTAGTGAAATTGAACATAAGGTTTATGTGATCGATGCCAAGGACAAGGTCTTAGGCAAGGTCGCGGCCAAGGCTGCGACAGTATTGCGCGGTAAGCATAAACGTATTTTTACCCCGTTTTTAGATACCGGTGATACCGTGGTCATTATCAATGCTGATAAGGTCAAGGTTACTGGTAAGAAGTTGACTGATAAGGTCTATAATCGTTATACTGGTTATCCAAGCGGTATGCGCGAAATGACCTTAGGGGTCATGTTAGCTAAGCGTCCGGTGAAGCTCATGGAATTAGCAGTTTCCCGTATGTTCCCTAGTGGAGCTTTAGCTTACAAGCAAACATCCAAATTAAAAGTTTACGCAGGCGAGACTCATCCGCATGCAGCTCAAAAACCTATCGCATTAGAAATTTAAGGAGATTTAAATGGTTGAAGTGGTCAAATATGCAGGTACAGGTCGTCGTAAAAGCTCAGTAGCCCGGGTGACTTTAACTCCAGGGGTAGGGAAGATCATGGTGAATAAACGTGAGTTTATGAACTATTTTCCCCGCGAAACTGACCGTATCTCCATTATGACACCCTTGAAGTTGGTCAATTTGGAAAATAAATTCGATATTGCGGTGCGTGTGACCGGTGGCGGTTCAACCGGCCAGGCTGGTGCTTTTAGGTTAGGTCTTTCACGCGCGCTGATCATTTGCGATCCCTTAACCCGTGGTGTTTTAAAGAAGGCTGGCTGCATGACCAGAGATGACAGAATGAAAGAAAGAAAGAAACCCGGTCAAAAGGGAGCTCGCCGTAAATTCCAATGGGTCAAACGTTAACGACATAAACATATAAGATTCAAAAAGCCCATCTCCCTGATGAATATGATTGACGAGATGGGCTTTTTTATTTATTATAAACGGATTCTTTTTAAAGGCATTTGCCGACGGGAACTATATGAAAAATAACAATTTAGAATATCCTAGTGATATTATTCGGGCTGGTATTCTCGGTGTCAGCGGATACACGGGACGGGAAGTCTTTGCCATTCTTTTAAAGCATCCCAATGTGCGTATCACCTATGTGGCGGCCAATAATACGCAAGGCCTCATGGGGCAGATTTATCCTGAATTTTTAAATCGCACTACGCTGAATTGTCAAAAGATGGATTTGGCGCAAGTGGCTCAAAAGTGTGATGTGGTGTTTCTAGCCTTGCCGCATACCGAGTCCATGAGTGTGGCGCCCAAGCTTCTTAAGGCTGGCTTAAAGGTAATTGATTTAAGTGCTGATTATCGTCTCAAGAGTCCTAAAGTTTATGAGCAATGGTATGGCCATAAGCATACCGATCCAAAGAGCATTGCCAAGGCTGTTTATGGCATGCCAGAGCTTTATCGACAGAAAATTAAGAAGGCTAATTTTGTGGCCAATCCTGGCTGTTATCCAACGGCTGCCATCCTTGGGTTAGCGCCATTGGTATCTACCCGCAACGACATTCAAGCGATTATCATTGATGCGAAATCCGGCGTTTCTGGAGCAGGTCGTAAGGCCACGGTTGATAAGCTCTACTCGGAAATTAATGAGAATTTCAAAGCGTATAAGGTCTTAAGCCATCAGCATTCGCCTGAGATTGAGCAATATCTTTCGCAATTAGCTGGTCATGTCACCAAGATTAGTTTTGTGGCGCATTTGTTGCCCATTACCCGAGGGATTTTAAATACCATGTATGTGCAGCTAATTGACGGGATTACCTTAAATCAAGTGCATACCTTGTATAAGAAATTCTATAAGACCGAAAGTTTTGTGCGTCTTCATCCCATCGGTGTTCAGCCAGAGGTGAAGAATGTGGCTAATACCAATTTCTGTGATATTGGCTTGGCGGTAAGCCCGGATAAAAAGACCGTGGTTGTGACTTCAGCTATTGATAATTTGGTCAAAGGTGCTGCAGGACAAGCGGTGCAGAATATGAATATCATCTACGGCTTTAATGAAGTGGAGGGCTTGCTATGAAGATCATCAAAGGCTCCATCACTTCTCCTAAAGGGTTTTTAGCGCATGGTCTTGCCGCGGGTATCAAGCGTTCTGGGAAGCCCGACTTAGGCTTGATTGTCTCCGAGGTTCCAGCTGTCACGGCGGGTGTGTTTACTAAAAGTTCCATTAAGGCAGCTCCGCTGGTTGTGAGCATGAAGCATATCAAAAAAGGTATTGGCCGTGCGGTATTGGTTAATTCCGGCAATGCGAATTGTTATACTGGCATTGCTGGTTTAAAGCATGCTGAGGGTTCTACCAAATTGATTGCTGATCTTTTAAAGATCAAGCCAGCTGATGTGTTGGTAACATCGACGGGGATTATCGGTAAGCCTTTAGCCTATGACAAAATTGTGGCCGCAGCCCCCAATTTAGTGAAGGGTCTTTCTGATAGCGGTGGTTGTCGTTTTGCTAAAGCTATCATGACGACTGATCTGGTGATGAAAGAAGTAGCTGTAGAAATCAAGCTTGGCGGAAAAAGCGTGATTGTGGCAGGCTGTGCCAAGGGTTCTGGGATGATTGAGCCTAATATGGCCACCATGTTGGGCTTTATCACCACTGACGCGGCTATTTCGTTAAAGATGTTAAAGAAAGCTTTGAAATTAGCTACCGAACGTTCCTTTAATAGCATCACCGTGGATGGTTGCATGAGCACCAATGATATGGTGACGGTACAAGCCAATGGTTTGGCTGGTAATAAGACCATCACAGCGGAAAATATTGATTTTAAAAAGTTTTATGAAGCTCTGGAATATGTGTCTGTTGAGCTAGCTAAAAAGATTGTCTACGACGGTGAAGGGGCGACCAAATTCTTGACCATCACTGTAAAGGGAGTAAGTACAGAAGTTTTGGCGCGTAAGATTGCTAAGACCATTGCTAATTCCGCGTTAGTTAAAACCGCTGCTTTTGGCAGCAATCCTAATTGGGGACGGGTCGGTGCGGCAGTAGGTTCACTTGGCATTAGTAAAATCAATGAGCATAATATGAAAATTACTTTTTCACCTTTTGATAAAAAAGAGATTTCCATCACCGTGGATCTGCCTTTAGGGCGTGCCAGCGCCACTGTCTATACCTGCGATTTTTCGTATGAGTATGTGAAGATTAACGGGGAGTACAATTGATGGATCAGTTTATTAAAAAAGCTTCGGTATTGATTGAGGCTATTCCCTATATTCAGGAATTTCGTCGGAAGATTTTTGTGGTCAAATATGGCGGCAGTATCTTGGATGATCCTAAGATCCGTCACAATGTGTTGCAAGATATTGTGTTTTTGTCCTACGTAGGGATCCGTATCATCATCGTGCATGGCGGCGGGCCACATATTTCCGCCCGCATGAAGGAAAAGGGTCTAAAGAATGAATTTGTGGATGGGATCCGGGTTACGGACAAAGAAACTTTAACCATTGTCGGCGAAGAATTAGAAAAGCTCAATAAGCAGATCGTCGCGGAAATCAAATCACTCAAAGGTGATGTTACCGGGCTTAAGGGGCAGGAAAATATCATCTTTGTGAAAAAGAAAAAAGCGACCAAGGATTTAGGGTTTGTGGGAACGATTACAGCGGTGAATAAAGAGCATCTTGAGTCTCATTTGGAGCAAGGGCAGATCACGGTGGTTTCGCCGATGAGAATGACCGCCGAAAAAGTGTCGCACAATGTGAATGCGGATGAAGTGGCCTCAGCCATTGCTAACTCCATGAAGGCCGAAAAGTTGGTGCTTTTAACCGATGTTCCAGGTGTGATGCGTGATTTAAAAGATTTGGGCACCTTGATGTCAACGCTCACCTTGAAACAAGTGGACGAATTGATTAAAAGTGGGGTGATAGTGGGTGGTATGATACCTAAAGTTAGTTCATGTGTGGAGGCTTTAAAGGGTGGAGGGGTCAATAAAACCCACATTGTGGATGCCCGCATGCCACATGCGCTGTTATTAGAGTTCTTTACGGATCAAGGTGTGGGAACCCAAATCATAAAATCATGAAAGCCAACGAAATTTATCAGGAATACAACGAGCACATCCTTTTGACCTACACCCGGATGCCCGCCATCTTTGTGAAGGGCAAGGGATCTGTCTTGACCGATATTCAGGGAAAGAAGTATTTAGACTTTTTTCCAGGTTGGGGTGTAAGCAATCTTGGCCATTGCCATCCGAAGGTGATGGGTGCGGTGCGTGAACAGATCGGCAAGCTCATTCATATTCCCAATAATTTGTACAACCCTCATCAGGCCAAGCTTGCCAAGGAATTGATCCGCATTAGCTTTGATGGCAAGATTTTCTTTTGCAATTCTGGAGCTGAAGCGATTGAAGCAGCGATTAAATTTGCCCGCATGCATGGGGCCGGCAAGAAATTTGAAGTGATTACTACCTTAAATGCTTTTCATGGACGTACCATGGGCGCACTCACAGCCACGGGCCAAGAGAAGCATCAAAAAGGGTTTACACCATTAGTGCCAGGATTTAAATATGTGCCGTTTAATGATATTAAGGCTTTAACATCTGCAGTGACAGATCAAACGGCCGCTATTATTTTGGAATTAGTGCAGGGTGAGGGTGGTATCAATGTGGCCACCCAAGAATATATTCAAGAAATCCGTCAGATTTGCGACGATAAGAAAATTTTACTCATCTTTGATGAAGTACAGACCGGCATGGCCCGTTGCGGGGATATCTTTGCTTTTAAGCACTTTGGCGTTATTCCAGATATTATGTGTTTGGCGAAGGCCTTAGGGGGAGGACTTCCTATTGGCTGCATGATCGTCAAAAAAGAATTGGCTGATACATTCAAACCTGGCATGCATGGTTCCACCTTTGCTGGTAGTCCTTTGATTTGCAAGGCGGCTCTGGGGGTGATCAAGGCCATTTATGCCGAGCACATCATAAAGAATGTCAAAGCTCAGGGGCCGTATTTAGTCCAGAAGCTCAACGAGCTTAAGTTTAAATATGACATCATCAAGGAAGTCCGAGGGCTTGGGCTGATGATCGGGATGGAATTAACCATTCCTGGCGATGCGATTTTTAAAGAATGCTTTAATCATGGGCTCATTATCAACTGCACACAGGGCAATGTGCTGCGCATCATGCCAGCGCTCAACGTTACCCGTCGTCAAATTAACAAGGCCATTCACATTTTAGATAATGCCATGGCCAGCGTGACAAAAGGGGCACAGAAAGCAGCGCTATGAAACGTGATTTAATTGATGTTAAAGATTACACCTCAGCTGAAATCAAAGCCTTGATTGATTCGGCTGATAAGCTCAAGAAACATAAGGGTAAGCTGCGGGCTGATCTTAAAAGCAAGTCAGTGGCCCTGGTTTTTCAAAAGCCTTCAAACCGTACCCGGGTTTCCTTCGAGGTGGGGGTGTATGAATTAGGCGGCTTTGGCCTTTACTTGGGCCCTAATGAAATTGATTTAGGCAAACGTGAATCTACGCATGATGTGGCCAAAACTTTATCGCGTTATGTGCAGTGCATCGTGGCCCGGGTTTTTCATAATCATGATATTTTAGAATTAGCCAAACATGCGGATGTGCCGGTGATCAATGCCTTATGTGATTTGTATCATCCCTGCCAGGCCTTGGCGGATATTCAAACCATCCGTGAGAAATTTGGTAAGTTTAAAGGCTTAACCGTGGCCTATGTCGGCGATGGTAATAATGTTTTTCATTCACTGATGAATGCCTGTGTGAAGGTGGGAATCCATGTGCGCTTTGCCGGGCCTAAAGGTTATTGGCCGAATCCTGAGATTGTGAATGAGGCAAAAAAGGTCGCCCAAGAAAATAAATGTACGGTTGAACTGATGCATGATCCTCAAGCGGCGGTGAATGGCGCTCATGTGCTTTATTCCGATGTGTGGGTGAGTATGGGCCAGGAAAAAGAAACCGCCCGTCGCATTAAAGATTTTAAGGGTTATCAAATCAATGCCCAGATGACTAAGTATGCGGATAAAAATTATATCTTCATGCATTGCTTGCCAGCGCATCGCGGTCTGGAAGTTACGGCGGATATCATCGATGGAAAACACTCGGTGATTTTTGACCAAGCTGAAAATCGTTTGCACGCCCAAAAGGCTGTGCTGTTGAAATTAATTAAATAAGAGAGGGATGTATGAAAAAAGTTGTCTTAGCGTATTCCGGTGGTCTTGATACCAGCTGCCTTATCCGTTGGTATAAAGACAAAGGTTATGAAGTCGTGGCTTTCATGGCTGATGTGGGACAGGGAAGTGATTTTAAAAAGATCGAAAAGCGCGCTTTAGCGACGGGTGCATCCAAGGTTTATATTCTTGATCTGAAGGAAGAATTCGTCAAAGACTATGTATTTCCAGCGATCAAGGCTAATGCGGTGTATGAAGGTAAATATTTCTTGGCCACCGCTTTATCACGTCCGTTAATTGCCAAGCATCAAGTGGCGGTGGCTAAAAAAGAAAAAGCTACTTCCATCGCGCATGGCTGTACGGGCAAGGGAAATGATCAGGTGCGTTTTGAAGTGACGGCTAAGGTTTTAGCTCCTCACCTAGAATTATTAGCTCCATTGCGTACGTGGGAATTCAAGACCCGTGAGCAGGAAATTGAATATGCGCATAAGCATAAAATTCCCATCGATGTCACCAAAAAGAGTCCGTACTCGACGGATATTAATCTGTATGGCCGTTCCATCGAATGCGGGGTGTTGGAAGATCCCTGGGTTGAACCACCAGAAGAGATTTATTTCATGACCAAGAATCCTTTAAAGTGCCCCAACAAACCTGAATATGTTGAGGTGGAATTTGCCAAAGGTATTCCGGTCAAGGTGAATGGTAAGGCGTATAAACCCGTTGATTTGGTT
>Ga0206957_1089_pt2 | contig 21329 bp, 24 predicted proteins | sample Alteio_BWOrgHeat_32_FD_152975 | JGI IMG/M metagenome (GOLD analysis project Ga0206957, IMG submission 152975) | Enriched cells from forest soil in Barre Woods Harvard Forest LTER site, Petersham, Massachusetts, United States -... | ecosystem: Environmental > Terrestrial > Soil > Temperate forest >...
CTATTTAGCCTCATTCCCTCATCTGCAAAAGAATTATGGTAATTTACAATTCATTGACACTATTCATGTTAAAAGACACCAAAATGCTGTAGTTAAACCCAAATTTAACTTCAAGAAAACGCATTCCTCGAATAAATTGTTTTAGGTTAATTAGTTTCCTACAAATAAATTTTTTCACTTTTTTCTCAAATATCCGCCGAGCATCACTTATTACATGCCTCCTTCTTAAAGTATACATGGAACTCCTTTCACCGACAAGACCACGGGCTATTCAATAGGTATATATAGTTAATCGTACAAAAAAATTTTCAATTTAACCAAAAATCAGGATTCCCACCCTTTTAAAAAATTTGTCCAAAATATCTCTCAATATGTAAGATTCCCGAATTTTAGCTTGAACAGCCAATTTTGGCATTTTTTCAAAGAGTTGTGGGCGTAAAGAGAAATATGAAGCTGTATAGTCAAACTTTGAATACCCTTTTAGTATCAAAGGGTTACGAATTAAGAAATTTTCCTCATCCGCAAGAAATTTACCAAAGCTTCCCAGCGCTGGGAATTGCTTGAAGATCACAAACAAACGTAGTACACTGACTAAATTATGTCGCCACAACACTTCAAAAAATATAAAGCCTACCCGTCGGTAGATTTGCCTGACCGACAATGGCCGAATCGTCGTATCACGCAGGCACCGATCTGGTGTAGCGTGGATTTGCGGGACGGCAATCAAGCCTTGAGTACACCCATGAATATTGAGCAGAAGATCGTAATGTTCAAACTCCTCGTTGAGATTGGTTTTAAAGAAATTGAAGTCGGTTTTCCTTCTGCCGCCCAAGTCGAGTTCGATTTTATACGGACACTCATAGAGAAGAATCTTATACCCGATGACGTCACGATTCAGGTCTTGACCCAGGCCCGCGAACATTTGATCATCCGTTCAATGGAGTCCTTGAAGGGCGCTAAGCGTGCCGTTATGCACATGTACAATTCCACATCCCCTGCGCAGCGCGAGGTCGTCTTTGGTAAAACCAAGGACGAAATCAAGGCAATTGCCGTTGAAGGCACCCGTCTGATCAAATCTTTGGCTGCGCAAATGAGCGACACGGAAATCCTTTATGAATATACCCCCGAAAGTTTTACGGCTACTGAACTCGAATATGCACTTGAGATCTCTCTGGCCGTTATCGATACCTGGCAGCCGACGAAAGATAAGCCCATTATCATCAATCTGCCGTCCACTGTCGAATTATCAACGCCAAATATTTATGCAGATCGCATCGAATGGTTCGCTCGTCACGTTAAGCCCCGTGAAGCAGTTATTATCAGCGTACATACACATAACGACCGTGGTTGTGCCGTTGCTGCCGCCGAACTCGCCGTTATGGGTGGGGCAGAGCGGGTCGAAGGCGCATTGTTTGGCAATGGCGAACGTAGCGGAAACATGGATCTTTTGACCATGGCGCTCAATCTTTATTCGCAGGGTGTCGATTGCAAACTCAATCTCAATAACATTCCACATATCGCGGAGGTGTATGAGCAATGTACTGGCATGGACATTCATCAGCGTCATCCATGGGCGGGCGAGTTGGTCTATACCGCATTTTCGGGTTCGCATCAGGATGCAATTCATAAAGGTTTGAAACACCACGCCGATCATCCGCGCGAATATTGGGATGTTCCTTACATTCCAATCGAGCCCTCCGACATCGGGCGTACTTACGAGGGTGTGATCCGCATTAATAGCCAATCGGGGAAGGGTGGCGTTTCTTATATTTTGGAAAAGGAAGCAGGTATCCAGATTCCCAAATGGATGCAGCCAGATTTTGGTCGCGTCGTGCAAAAGATTAGCGATTCGACGGGCCGCGAACTCCAGCCTAAAGAAATCCATAATGCCTTTGATTGCACCTATTTGTTAAATGGCAATTTGCTCAAGAAATATCAGATCGTCTCTGGTAGTAGCAAGACGTCCCTGGAGGCCGAAGTCGATATGGGTGGCCGACAGATCGCATTTAAAGCGGAAGGAAATGGACCCGTCGATGCGTTTATCACCGGGGTTGCCCAAGCTGCCGGGGTCCACGTGGCCGTGACCAATTACGCCGAGCACGCGCTCACCAAAGGGGCCGATGCCCAGGCCATCGCCTTCGTTGAAGTCAATGCCAATGGCTGTGTCGTTTACGGTGCAGGCTGTGATGCCAACATCAGCGCTGCCTCGATCAAGGCTGTTGTCAGCGCCATTAATCGCCTTTAACAGGTATAAAATGATCCGCAGTGAATTATTTTCTTACAAGCCCCCTGTCATCTCCAGGGGTTTTGTATTAATCCCCCCCCTTTATCCACCTTTTTTAAAGCCCCAAAATCTATAAAATTACCGTCGCAGGTAGCAAGGGGAATCCAAACTGACCTAAGCATTCTTTGGACTGACTTTATAAGATTAATTGCGGGCTCAAGACGACATTTAAAAAATGCAGTAATTTACGGTCAATCTACGCATGAATGCCGCAAATTAAGGAAAAAAATTCATTAATCACGTTTTTACTACAGTATGAATGGAGACGCGCGGCCATATTTTCAAAAAAATTGTCATATAAAACTTTCTGTCGAACAGAAATCCTATTTAAATTAAGGCAGTTTTAAGACTTTAAGACAAAAACACCGCAAAATATGGCATAAAAAGTTATCGAAAACTTCATTTTTTCCGACGAAAACACCACTATTTTGTAAGAAATTGGGGACATTCACTTTATAATATTTTGTCGCTTTTTTAGATAAAGCGGAACGGATAGATTATATTTAAAACAACGCAATTTACGGTGTTTCGACGAGAAAAGGCTTAATTCAGAAAGAAACAGCCTCGGACAAGCTCTGTTGATTGAAAGCGTTTTAGGGGCCATATAGACGCGTTCTAGGGGCTTTCTGGGGGCTTCTATTGGCCTCCGCTCAACTCAGGGGGCAGTGGAATATCCTTTTTAGCTGACTTGCCACCGTAGTATTTTACTTCAAGCCAATCGATGTATTGAGACGAAACACCCAAGACACCGGCAGCTTCTTCCTTTGTAACAACACCATCTTTATAAAGCTTAAAAAGCGGTCTATTACGTATTACTTTATCCTCAAAAAATGGTGTAATTACTGTTTCATACCCCTTTGTCGATATCATTAGTACAGTCTTCTTCTGACAATGAGGACAAACAACAGTATATTCATCCACATGTTTCTCTCGATAGTCGTCCCCTTTTCTAAAGATGCCTTGAATTCTGTCATAGGGATTCATTGGTGGTGCCGCGACAAACAGGCCAAGCTTATGCTTCATCTCAATTATCAAATTTAGACCATCTTGAATTGATTTTTGCAACGTGAAAGAAATTCCTTGAGAATCATTGGAACCAACCTGCATCTTATATCGTTCTTGAATTACCTCCGCCCAAACCAATTCTTCCAAAGCCTGCTGATTAGCCAATTTTCTAACCAAATGAGGGAATGCCTCCAAATACTCATGGAACCTCTTACGGCCCTCTTTTTTCTCTTTTCCCGTAAGGCCTATACCCTTAAAAATGTATTTATCTTTTGCCATAATATAGCCTACTCAATTTTTGGGTCTTGCTCGCTAAAGGGCAAAGTACCCAAGCCATAAACTTTTTTCTCTAGCCATTCAACATATTGTATTGAGATTCCCAAAACTTCCGCAACCTGCTCCTTGGTGATCCTGCCCTCTTTATAAATCTTAAATAGTGTTCTGTTATTAAGTAATGCCTCCTCATAAAATGGCGTAGTCTTGTTATCGTATTCTACCATTTTACGGACCAATAGGAATTGATCAGCGCACCTGGGACATGTAAGAAGAGTCGCATCCAGGTGAGTCTTACGGTAGTCTTCAAATTTATCCATCAAAATGTCAACCATATCCTCTTCTTCAACGTCATTGGTTTCCTCAAACATCCCAAGTTTTGCTTTCAAAACCATAATCGTGCTGAAGCCATCTTGAATAGACTTTTGTAACGACGTTGAAGGAATTATTGAGGGATCAGTGTTAGAGGGATTATCTTCCGCTGCAAGATTGCCAACTTGTCTTTTATTCCTCTCTTGAATCGTCTCCATCCAAACGATTTCTTCAAGAGATTGTAAATTACCATAATTCTTTTGCAGATGAGGGAATGAGGCTAAATAGTCATCATATCTCTTTTGGCCTGATTTAACTTCATCAGGAGTGAGACCTGTTCCTTTGAATGTATATTTATCTATAGCCATACGGCTCCTTTTTAAATATTCACTCCCTTTAAGTATAGCATTTTTTAATCTACTCTAAGGCCCTTTACACGTTGACGGTATCTGCCCAAAGAATTGGCCTCTTTGAATGGCTTTCCCGATATTGCTTTGGGTATAAAGCTGCCTTCCACTTAAATATTGTTTGTCGCCTCTAAGTTTTTCGCGCCAGTTAAACATATCTTAATCCGTCCCCGCCTAAAAAGTTCCCAAAAGCGGGGCTTCTTAACTTTTACAATTCTCCCATCATCACGTTTTAACATGCACCAGCCGTCTATGGCATCTACTCCACTTTCAAGCTGTATGAACTTATGATTTTTTCTCATCAGCCCTAACCTCCTCAAAATTAAAGCCCTCAAGTTTGATTTCTCGGTCTTTTTTATTCTGATCCTCCCAGATTCCTTGAAGCTTGCCATCGCCTGATTTATTTCGATTAAAATATAGCCTTAAAAACCGTTTCTTAGGCCTGCTAATTTTCCGGCCTATTAGCTTAGTAGCTCGTTCAGTCATCTCGCGGGGAACAGAAATACCCAACTCTTTCATTTTTTGATGTGCATAGATTTCTGCCCTAAATTCGATCAAGTCACGTTTGGATTTTCCTTTAATATAGACATTCCCTAAAACATGACTTAATTGATGGCAAGCGACATATAAACTTTTGCGGGTTAAAATATGTGGAATAAAACAACGCTTTGCTGCGGGATAAACTTTTCCTGTCAATCCCTTCGTGTATTCTATGGAAAAGCCCTTAGCTTCGATTTCTTTTTCTATCTTCTCCGCTGCTTTCTTAATTTCCATATAAGCTGCTCCTATATGGGCACTCACCTTAAGCATACTCCCCTTCTATAAGGATAGCATTTTTTAAGCCTACTTTTTAGCTACATCCTGTATGCGGGTCATGCGATAAAACATATAAACGTTTGCTCCGATAAGTAAGACTGCTCCGATTGTAATTATTATGGCTGTCATATATCACCTTTCCTTTTATTGTTATTCTCTGTCTACATTGCCCCTACTTTATAACCGTGCAAAGCGCATTAACTGCTGGCCGTGTTCATCCGTGCTTCCCTTGTTCGTCATATTATCCACAATTGATTTTGCTTCTTTGAGTATATAGCCGTCGTGATCCCCAATATAACCCCAGCAAGAATCTAGTTCTTCTCCTGCAGCATTAAGGATACGGTAGCCGTACATATTGCCCCGTAAATAATCATCATAAACTTTAACGTCTTGCTCCATGACCTTTTGAGCCTTGACTCTCCATTGTTTGCACGTCGGCCAATTCTCTAAAACGGCTTTTTTGGTCATATAAATAAATCCTACCTGCCCACTGTCCCATTCGGCGTGTTGTGCCCTACCAATGAACGAACGGCAAGAAATGCTTATCCCGCTATGGTCATATAGATATAAAGGTATTGCTATCAGCTCCTTTTCTTCGCGGAAATATTCCCGCAATGATTCGGGCGTGTATTCATGCTTATCGCCCAAGTCATAACGGCGGTGGAAGCAAACCATTGTTGTGAGATTATCGCAGTCTTGGCGGGGGTGACATCCATGGCCGTCATCTGGTATAATCTCGATTTTTAATCCTCTGTATATTTCTTCGTGTACATGTTCCATGCTACTTTCCTTTCGGTACTCCCCCGTTTGATTTTAATTTACAGGCCATATAGGGACGGTTTAATCATTAAATCCACCGTTTAGCGTCATGGCCTCACCTCCTTAGATTAACCCCATAGTGACTAATAATTGCCCCGCTCTGCTTTCTGAAAGCCTGCCTTGCTTGACTAAAGCATTAATTCAATACCGGCGGGTATAATCCGCTTTAGCGACATATAAAAGGAAGTCAATCAGTTCCCTTGTATTTCCGTCTTCCCTTCTCTCTGTTAGTACCGTTTGATCTTCCCGCTTGACTAAAATTTCAACCGTTTCCATAATGACCGCCTTTCCTTGTTAAAAAGTTAATCCTAAGCTTTCCACGTCTTTTTTAAAATCGGCCATTAAAGCAGGCAATCTTGCTTCTAATAGTTCTTTATTTTGCAACTGTTCAAGCGTTGCGTCTGGCCATATAGCGCAATGTCTTGCTCCCTCAAGGTCCGGCTGTTTACCTTCACCCCAAGCCGTTGCTTTGCTTACAACCTCAAAGGGGATATTATTAAAAGCCGTCTCGAATTGTTCCGCCTCTTCTTTGCTGTCAAACGGGCATTGATACCATTCGTCCGCTATACCGTGGAAAGTATATTTCGGCTTAAAATCGTATGTATCGCCGTTTCTTTTTTCGTGTTTGACTTCGCAAATTTTAAAACTTCCTTGGCTTTGATTCTTTGCCCATGCGATAAACTTGGCTGAAAATTTAAACGTCACTGGAAAAAAAACGAATTTAATTTGATACTCATATTGATACGGTTCGCCCTTTTCTTTTCCCCAGCAATCTTTAGTCCCAGCATGGTAAAGCGTATTTCCTAAATAGTGCATAGGTCCGTCTGTGCTAGTTAAGTGCCACTTGATATATGGCTTTAACTCTGGGAAGCGTTTAGAAATTTCATCATGGATACACCCGCAAGCCACGCTATACCATTGGCTGTTTTTCTTCTTTTCGTCTATATTGCCCGTGATTGAAAAGCTATTGTGTCCGTTCCCGCATTCATCATCATGTCTAATTGTGGCCATGATTCTGTATGCTGTACCGTCTTCGGTGTAGTAAAGAACCTTCTTGATCTTCTGATCTTTGATAAGTGTAGTATTCATATTGACCCCGCTTTTTGTTTAGGCCCGATTGAAAGTAAAATCGAGACCATATACAGCACGTCTTTGCCTTTCTCCCCGCCCCTTGTGAGCTCCACGGCGATATTTACACCCTTTGCACCTGGGCAAAACACCGATACAAAAACAGTTCTTTTTGAATCACTTAAATATTTGGCTGTACACATGGATTTTCACCTTGTTTTTGAATCACCCTTTGCACCGTCGCAAAGCTAATCCTATTACGCTCAATCTTTCCCGCATTGATCTCGCGGACTATGTTTCTAATTGACAGCCCTTTGGCCCGTAAAGCCTCTATAATGGCCACGTCCACGCTTTTCTTAGGCCTTCCCCCCTTATAGGTATTTTTGGTCTTTTTAAGGGCAATTCCCCGTCTGATCTTGTCCCCTAAGTCCCTTGAAAATTTATTAGCGAAGTACACGAAAAGAGGCTTTACCACCGCAAAAGTAAGCTCGTTTTCGCTGTCAATGCCTTGCTGCAGGGCGATAAATCGGCAGCCGTATTTTTCGACGATGGTATCAAGCAAGGCGTTGATCTTAGACGGACTTTGGCGCGAGAATCTGTCCATCGAGTAGACGATCAAAATGGAATAACGCTTTAAGCGGATGTTTTCTATTACCTCGTCGAGCTTTGGCTGGTTTCCCTTGTATCCGCTGCCGTATTCGGAAAATTCTTCATAGGCCAAGCCGTAAGCTGTACACCATCTCCTTAACTCGACAAGCTGGACCTCGACATCTTGACGGTTTTCGTCGGTGCTACATCTTCCATAAATACAGGCTAACTTGTTCTTTTGTTCTTCCATAATTACCCCCTAAAGATAGGTTTCTGCTGCTTGCCTGACCGAATGGCACGGCGGGCTTGCTTCCAAGCCTGGGCCGTTTCCCAGCGGACTTTGGCGTTTTCCCCTATTCTTTTCTCGTTCTGTTTTGGTGTAATTGTTCTCATAATGTAATTTATTTCTATGTCTATTTGGAAGATTTAGGACAATAAAAAACTTCTTTTTCTATGTCTATTTGGAAGATTCTAGGTTTTAAAAAAAGCATACTCAGTCCTTTAGATTTAATTTTATTCTCAAAAGCTCTCTCCATGCTGGGCCAATTACGTTTTTCCTATTCAACCACCGACTGACGTTTCCCTCGGTAGTCCCCAGATAATTAGATAACTGATAGTTCTTCCAGTTTCTTTCGGCCATGTAAGCCACTATCTGTTTAACTAACTTCTCATTATGTTGTTTTTCAATTTCCTTATCCATCAATTAAAGTTTAACATTTATACGTCCATTTGTCAACCCCTTTAGCCATCTTTTTTGATATTTATTTCAATGTCAATTCGGAACTCACATAAATTCTTTCTAAAATATGTTTATGAATCGAACTTCGAGACCCCCCCTGGGTGCAAAGTGCGAAAACGATTTCTCCTGGGCCTGAATGACTCTACTGTTACAAAACCCTTGTGGTTACAAATTCCCCCCCCGGTGCAATTTGCCAAAAGTGATTTTTCCAAAAAAAGTGCGACCCTTATTTATTTTTGAGATCAATTTTTAGGAAGGCTGATTCGGATTAAATTTGTGCCCACACCGGGGACACTCTATTTCATTGTCATCAATCAAAAGGCTTGTGGGAATATGCTCGCCGCAATTAGGGCACGTCTCCTCACCCGATCCCATTAAGTCATAACCCACGAATTGATCCAAGTCATCACTCATTATATTTCTTCACCCTTTTTGCGATTGCATTTCTGACACAATAATTGGATGTTCCGAGAAGTATTGCTACCACCCTTTATGATCGGGATAATGTGGTCAAATTCCAACTTTTCCTGACTGCTACATTTGCAGCACCGACCCTGATCTCGCCTCCATACCTCCCGTCGGACATCTTCAGGAATTGGTTCTCTGTTGACTTCCGGTATTGCTGAGGAATACTTCTCTTCAATCGCTTTAATTATGTCTCTTTTTTTGTCCCTTAACTTTACCTTCAATACTGTAGCCATAGCCGTATCTACTAATTCACCGGCTTCTTCAGCTTCATAATTATGATTTACGATCAATAAACCAATCTTATCTTGCCGGTATAATTCGGGGTCGATGGCTATGTCCTCTACTTTTTTATTCAGATATTTTTTATTTAACCCCTTCGACTTTACAATATCGGCAAAAAGATTAGAATACTTAATAACAGGATAAGTTCGCTTTTGGCGTTCATAATTTTCTAATTCACCTTTGGCTGCAATTAACATGACAAACCACAAAATTACGGTCCAGCCAAAGAACAGATTCATTAATAAGAACCTAAAACGCCTGTCCGAAGAGTGATAATCGACCTTTGAGATTATCATCGTTGGCACAAAGTATACAAAAAGCAGAATAATCACTATCATACCTAAAGGATAACACCTGCTCTGGCAGGTGTCAAGAAAACCTCAAGAGCATAGAGCTAAACAATGAAAATCCCTATAAATCATAAATTCGCTAAACGTTTGAGAGAGTTGCGGGAGAAATTCGGTTACAGCCAATTAGAGGTATCAAATCTAGCAGAAATTTCTTATAAGCACTACCAGGATTTAGAGAGTAAAGAAAATCCTCCCATAGCAAAGCTTGATTACATCGAAAAACTAGCCAAAGCATTCAAAATGACCCCCTCCAAACTATTGGACTTTTAGAACATCTATCTCTGAATACATAATTTGAAAAATTTAAACTCAAATTTACTTCTTACAACAATTCTCTGTTCTCAATAAACAACAACTTCCAATGGCCATAGCTGATCCTAAAAATGGGGCTGTGAGATAAATCCATAAAGATTCTAAATGTCCAGAAACTATTGCCGGAGCAAAGGATCGTGCAGGATTCATTGATGCGCCGGTAATAGGACCTGCAAATATAGCTTCCAATGCAACCATACCACCGATAGCCACGCCCGCCATCAAACCTTTTTCCTTTGCTCCCTGTGCCACATGGATAATAACGAACATAAGAAAGAATGTTAGAATAGTCTCTAGAAAAAAATCTCCGCTAGTTGAAACAAAATGAGGCAATGTAGTTCCCAATGTCTGATGTTGCGGAAAAATTGTCCTTAAAAGTACACTGGCTGTTATTGCACCTAAAATCTGACTCATTACAAACGGAACTAATTCCTTAGATAAAAGTCGTTTAGCCAACCAGAATCCGAATGAAACTGCCGGATTAAAATGAGCCCCTGAAATCTCCCCCAAGGCATAGATCATCGTCATAATAATCAGACCGAAAACTATACCAACACCTAAATGAGTAATCACTCCACCGCTGACATCATTGATGATGATGGCACCGGTGCCGGCAAAGACCAAAGCAAAAGTGCCAATAAACTCGGCCGCGTATTTGCTTATCTGACTGTTGCGATCCATTCTTTTAATTTTGCCCTTATCTCTTCTTTGACTTCACGGACTTTGGCTAATTTCTCTTTATATGTTCCTTGGAACTTTGATGGATCAGTAAAACTCCAATAGAATCTTTGGCATAGTCCCGGAAAAACAGGACATCTCTCTGCACTGGCCTCATCACATACCGTAATGACATAGCTGTACATCTTTCCCTGCTTAAACAAATCAAATACCGCTTTGGTTGGCTTGTCCTTAATATCAATCCCTTCTTCTTTTAATGTTTCAACGACGATGGGATTTAATTTGCCGGGTTCCAGACCCGCGCTCTCTACTTCAAACTTATCCCCTGCTAATTTTCTTAGAAGTTCTTCGGCCATTTGGCTTCTGGCCGAATTATGGATGCACACGAACAATACTTTTTGTTTTTCCATAAGACTATCTCCCTTTAACAATTTTACAACATCCCCCTTCAATCTTTAACGTCTTTATTTGGACTAATGCCTTAGAAATTTTATACCTGGCCACGGTCGCAATTCTGGAAATGGTGGAACGATGGACACGTATTTGTTTGGCAGCCTCTATTTGAGAAAGACCCTCATAATCCAAAAGCCTGATGGCCTCAAACTCATCAAGACTTAAAACGATACCTTCAAGCCCCTGTCCGGATTTGGCCTGTGGCTTAAAGTATCTTTCTGATGGATCACACTTAACCCAGCGGATTTTCTTTGGTCTCATACCCCTATTATGCGCACATGTGCATAATTGACAAGATAAAATTTCTTCTCACTTTAGGCTAAAGTAACTTCTTAATCTTATCAGTACTCCTCTGGTAGTTTAACTTTTGCATCAACTGTTGAACTACTGCCATCTTCAAAATGAAGCGTAATCGGGACAGCATCGCCAGGCTTGAGCGGTATTTTAAGATTTACCAGCATAATATGAAAGCCACCTGGTTTTAATTGTAGCGAACCTCCAGCCGGGATGTGTAAGCTGGTAATCGTCGCCATATGCATCATGTCGTTAGTATCGCTTGTCTCATGGATTTCTGCTGAAGCTGCAATATCGCTTGAAACTGATGTCATAACAATTTCCTGGGAAGAATTGTTACTAATGGTCATGTATGCTGCTGAATTAGGTTGTGAAGGCGGCATGGCCATGACCCAAGCCTTACTCACAGATATATCCGTGCTCAAATTATCTGCATAGGTATTATTTAAGTAATAAGGTGTAAATACAATGCTTAAAAAACACAATAACATCTTGATATTCATGAATTCTCCTCATTTTTTCTTCTGTAAAGATTGCAAAATCATAATGCCTGAAATGACCATCAACATACAAAATATTTGGCCTAAAGTAAACGGTCCTAACACGAATCCTATTTGAACATCAGGCTCTCTAAAGAATTCAATAATGAACCTCACCAAACCATAACCGATCAGATATATTCCACAAAGAAATCCATTGTAAGGAGATTTCTTTCTGATGCTCCAAAGAATCACAAAAAGAAAAATCCCTTCAAAGAAAGCTTCGTACAACTGCGAGGGATGCCGTAATTGATGCATTTCATCCAGTGGAAAATACATTCCCCATGGTACGGTTGTGACGCGACCATATAATTCTCCGTTGATAAAATTCCCCAATCTCCCAAAAGTGTACCCTAAAGGAATAATCGGTACAAAAAGGTCCACAAAACGCCAGAAATCAATTTTCCGTTTCTTGCAGAAAATGACCAAGGCCAGCACAAAGCCTAATAAAGCTCCATGGTAGGACATACCAAAGAAGCCTACATAATGAAAACCGTTTGAGTAATCTAAGGGAGTGGCAATATTGATGGGATGTTGAATAAAATAAGGCAGATTATAAAATAAAACGTAGCCTAGACGCCCTCCGACCATGATGGACAAAATGCCCCAAAAAATAAAATCAGTGACAGTTTCTTTGGAGTAATTGATCTTTTCCGTTTTGATCCGGTAAAGTACCAAGGTATAGACCACGGAAAATGCCACCGCATACATGATCCCATACCAATGAACCGTTACGGGGCCAATAGCAAAAGCGATTGGATTTATATGTTCAGGAATGTAGGCCCAATCAATCATTCTTTATCTTTCTCAATATCCCCATGGTTAATTATTGGCTAACACCCACTCCATATTCATAAACCATTCTTCCACCTTGTTGGGCAGCTAACCCCAACAACATAGAGACCATAATTAATATAATTAAAAAGACAATTTGAAAACCTTTCTTGTGACGTATAAACCAAAGTACAGGTAAAACCCCAATAGATAGCCACATGGCCGAAAAGGCGAAACGTTTGTGCATATCCAATACGGGATGATGCAAATGTAGACGCTGAGCTTCCCAAAGCCCAGCAAGCACAACTACCGGCATAGATAAAACAGCTAAAACAAACATGATCCATGCGCTTTTGCACCAGGAGTCTTTTTTAAAAAACAGCCCCAACGCTTGCATTCCCATAGCGCTAATTATTAACGCTATGGGAAAATGCACCAATTTAGGATGCAAAAGTTGAAAATAGGAGTCCATATTTTTCTCCTTCTTAATTCGTAGCTTGATACTTTCCGTTTTGCGCAGCATCATCCTCAGCAATTTTAGCGTATTTAGCTGGATCGCTGGCAAAAGTATGTTTACACATAGGACAGCATAAATTATAAATCTTGCCATTGTATTCATACTTTATAGCCGGTCCCATTTGTCCTACTTGTTCATGACTAACTGGACAAGTTTTATTACCCACTTCTATTGGTGCAGTTTGTATTTGAGACATATTTTGTGCTTTTACTTCTTGCACCCAAACTACGGACACACCTAAAACCAAGACTGCCATAATTACTACGATCACTTTGTTCATGTTCTCCTCCATTTTTTAGTTATTATTTAATTCTACCTTTTAACTCAAACTTTGATTTCCAAAGATAATAGATGGCTGGATATACCAAAAGTCCAAGCAAAAATGATGTGATTAACCCTCCGACCATAGGTGCGGCGATACGTTTCATGACATCGGCCCCGGCGCCCGTTGACCACATAATTGGTAACAAGCCAACAAAGGCGGCTGCCACTGTCATCATTTTAGGACGAAGACGCCGTACAGACCCTTGCACTATGGCATCCTTTAAATCCTTGTCCGTATTCATTTGATTATGTTGTATCGCCTCTTTGTACGCCAATTCCATAAACAAGAGCAGTAATACACCGGTTTCAGCGTCCAGACCCATGAGCGCGATCATTCCAACCCATACGGCAATGGAAACGTTATAGCCGAGTGCAAACAGGAGCCATACCGCCCCAATCAAAGAAAATGGAACCGATAGAAGCACAATACCTGTCTGTATCATTGATTGAGTATTCATATACAGCAAGAAAGCAATAATACACAGCGTCAAAGGCAAAACTACTTTAAGCCTGTCACGGACCCGGAGCATATTCTCATACTGGCCGCTCCAAAGCAGATTATAGCCTTCAGGTAATTGTAATTGCGCCTCCACTTTCCGTTTGGCTTCATCGACGTAGCTTCCAATATCACGCCCTGCCACATCCACATAAACATAACCTGCCAGCATACCGTTTTCATTACGCAGCATGGATGGGCCTGAGCGTAAAACAATATCAGCCACATCCCCTAATGGAACTTGCGCTCCTGAAGGTGTTGCAATTAAAACAGCTTTAAGCTTGTCCACATTGTCCCGTAATTCTTTTGGGTAACGGACATTGACGGAATAACGCTCCTGACCTTCGACCGTTGTGGTGACATCTTCACCGCCGATGGCCGAACCAATGGTCATCTGTGCATCATGGACAGAAAGGCCGTAACGGGCCAACTGGTCACGTTTTAAATCAAAGTCCAGGAAATATCCCCCTGCTGTACGCTCTGCATAAACGCTCCTGGTCCCTGGAATATCCTTAATGATCCGTTCTAATTGGGCACCAATGCGTTCAATCTCATTGATGTCTGATCCCAATACCTTAATTCCAATGGGAGTACGCACTCCTGTTGAAAGCATGTCAATACGGTTTTTGATCGGCATCGTCCAGGCATTGGTACTGCCGGGAATTTGCAATTTTTGATCCATTTGGGTAATCAATTCCTCATGGGAAATATGATCAGGCCAAAATGTTTTAAAAGGCCCCTGAAGGAATTCCGGTAAACCGGAATACCAGCGATGAATTGTAGGCCACTGGTCCTCTGGCTTTAAAAGAACGGTTGTCTCCATCATAGACAACGGGGCTGGGTCAGTTGAACTTCCGATACGCCCGGCCTTTCCGTATACTCTTTCAACTTCAGGGAAACTCTTGATAAGATAATCTTGAGTTTGCAGTAACTTCCCGGCATTCGGTGCTGAGATCCCCGGCATGGTGATAGGCATGTACAGAATGCTGCCCTCCCATAACGGCGGCATAAACTCCGATCCCAACTTTAGATAAATAGGAACTGTGGTCAGCATTAAAATAACAGCTCCTAAAATAACTTCTTTAGGATAACGCAATACAAACCGGCAGATAGGGTCATACATGCGAAACAAGCCCCTGCTGACCGGATGTTTTTCTTCCGGGTAATATTTGCCAACCAATAAAGCATTGGCTATTTGAGAACGCATAGGCTTAACTCTTAAAAGCCACATACGAAGTGCCGGATTAAGGGTCACGACTAGAATCGACGCAATAGCCATCGAAAAGGTCTTTGACCAAGCCAGGGGTTTAAAGAGACGTCCCTCCTGATCTACAAGGGTAAATATCGGCAAGAATGAAACCGCGATGACCAAAAGCGAGAAGAAGACTGCTGGCCCTACTTCCTTTAAAGCCTTTAAACAGACTTCCCGATAATCTTCTTTGCGACCTCCAGCTTCCCAATATTCCATGTGCTTATAAACATTTTCCATCTGCACAATGGCCCCATCGACCAGAACACCGATGGAAATAGCAATTCCAGCCAATGACATAATGTTGGATGTTAGTTTCATCCCCAACATCGGGATAAATGACAAAATGACCGCGACGGGAATAGTGATGATGGGAATAAAAGCTGACGGAAAATGCCAGAGGAAAAACAGAATCACAAGACTTACAATAATCATTTCCTCTGTCAATTGATGCCTTAAATTTTCGATGGCCCGCAAGATCAATTCAGAGCGGTCATACGTCACTCTAAATTCAACGCCCTCAGGCAAGGACTTCTTCAAGTCTTTTAGTTTGTCCTTGACCCTGTTGATGACATTAAGGGCATTCTCGCCATTACGCATGACAATCGTACCGCCGACCACGTCCCCTTGGCCGTCTAGGTCTGATAATCCCCGCCGCAGTTCAGGACCAACACCTACACTGGCAACATCTTTGACCAGAATAGGTGTGCCGTTTTTATCAACACTGACAACCCCTTGCTCAATGTCTTTGATAGATTTTATATATCCATGCCCCCGTACCATGTATTCCGCACCGCTAAAGTCAACTAAACCACCACCGCTTTCTTCATTACTGTCTTTGACGGCATCAATCAGTTTGGTCAAAGGGATTTTATAAACAAGTAACTTATCCGGATCAGCTGTGACCTGGTATTGTTTAACAAAACCGCCCAAGGATGCTACTTCGGAAACCCCAGGTACGCTTTCCAATTGATAACGTAGGTTCCAATCCTGGAAACTGCGTAACTGCTGCAAGTCATGTTTGCCGCTCTTGTCCACCAGAACATACTGGAATACCCAGCCGACACCCGTCGCATCCGGGCCTAACTCTGTCTTAACACCTTCAGGCAGGTATGGAGTAATTTTACTCAAATATTCCAATACCCGGCTGCGGGCCCAGTAAATATCAACACCGTCCTTAAAAATGACATATACATAGGAAAAACCGAAATCTGAAAATGCCCGGATGGCTTTGACCCCTGGTACGCCCAATAAAGAAGAAACTATCGGATACGTGACCTGGTCTTCAATAATATCCGGGCTTCTATCCCATTTGGAATAAACGATGACCTGTGAATCCGAAAGATCAGGGATAGCATCCAGAGGAATATTTTGGATGGCACCGATGGCCGCGATCAAAGCGATGGCCACACAGATAAGGACCATAAATTTATTTTTGGCGGAGAAACCGATGAGGTTTTCGATCCAACCTTCTTTTTTCTGATTATTAGGAAGCAATAGGCTTGAGCGTCCGCTTTCTTGGTTGTCGTTGGCTTTCATCATAGCGCTCCTTCTTGTAACACAGCTTCAACACGTGCTTCAGAATCCAGCAAGAAATTACCACTGACCACAATACGCTCCCCTTCTTTTAAACCAGACTTGACTTCAAAGCCGTCATCAGTTTCCCATCCGGTCTGAATGAGACGCGGCTCAAATGTTCCTTCATCTTTTTCCACAAAAACAATCTTACGCAAGCCGGTGTCCATTATTGCATCCCTTGGAATAACAATGGCTTCATCCAGTTCAACCGGCATGGACACACGCACAAACTCATTTGAATGCAGTTCGCCATTGGCATTAATGTAAATACGCACGCGGGCTGTACGGGAATCCGGGTCAATGATAGGGTCAATACTCTTGACAATGCCATCATAGGTTTCTTGAAGGTCAGGGATCTCTACCTTGGCTTTCTGCCCGACATCCACAAAACCCAAATCCTGCCCGAAAATTTGGGCAAAAATAACAGCGCCTTGTCCGTGAGGGACCAGCAAAGTATGATCAGGAAAATTATTCTTCTCTATCTGACTGATTGCCTCTTCGGTGGCACCCATGTGTATCAAATCAAGCCGTTCTTCTTTGAGTTTTCTTTCAGCATCTATAATCGTATAACTTCCTTGATTGATACGGCGATCCAGACGCTTAAGGGCGATATAATCCTCGACATACTGCATTTCTGCTTTATAAAGGTCCTCATCATAGGCCACGATACCAGCCGCACGAATGGTCTTGGTGATCGTCTTTTTGGCGACAATGGCAGTACGAATAGCAGCTAATTGTTGCTTTTCTTGGGAAATATCAACAGGTACATAACCTGGTATATCGGTACTGGCCGCTTTCTGGTGTTGGTGCCAAGGAACAAGAGCCATGCCGCAAATAGGACACACGCCTGGTTTGTCACTCTTAATCCACGGGTGCATAGGACAATACCAAGCTTGAGCTTCCGCTTCGATCTGGTGGCGCTTAAGAGATCTTCGGTCCCTTGCAATAAACCAGCATATACCAACTACGAAAACTGCTAGGACCACTAATAAAATGACATTTTTTGTTTTATACATAGACATTCCTTGGTTTAAAAACACAAAAACCTTTCAAACACAAAGTATGAAAGGTAACGATGATTTAAAACAAGGAATTAAATACGGAGAGTGAACGTCCTAAGATAAAGCGGAGTGAAACTTGGTGTGAGGGGCGGACTACCTCGGGGATAGCTTGATACAAGAGAAGGTAAAAAAGGCGTTGTTAAATGTTTATCAAAAAAACTAAACGATGCGTTGACTGTTGGCGCAGAAAAAGAAATTGTCTTACCATGTGAAATCTCTGCACTTGTTAAATGATACAGACAGCCATCTGTGGGATTCGAGGATTTACTATGGGAAGAACCTTGGGTTGCACAATCCTTGCACATGGAAGGCTTATGCCGTTGCTCCATTACGGCTGACCCGATGCAACAACATATAACCGTCGCAACGAACATGCTCACGGTTAGTAACGAAGAAATTAATATTTTAGAAATCTTGCTCATACATTTAGAATATACCACGAATACCAAAAAAGTCCAATGAATGAATACTCAAGGCGACGCTTTTCAAGGAGAGAAATTCGGGGAAACTTAAACAAAATTTTACTCTAATTCTTCCACAACAAACCTAATCAGAAATCCATAGAGGATGTTTCTGAAGCTCCTTGGATAGCCCCATAGATCCCCAAAAATCATCAACTTCAATCTTTCTGTTAAACAACTCATCAACCTCACTTCGCCATGCACTAATAATGCCAGCATCAATGGGAAGTTTATGTAAAAACTGATTAATCGCCAAAAGTGCCGCACCTATACGAGAAGTATTTACATCTGCCCACCTTCCATCCTTAGGAGCCACCATAGCAATGGCAAGTCTTCGATCCCAAAAGCGTGCATGATGCGCACAAATATTACGCACATAGGCAAAGGTATGAAGCCAGGACATAAGAACTGATGTGTGCAGGCCAAACTGTTTAGCCAAAATAATTTGATCTTCTCGTTTAAGACTGTCAATCAATTGGGATATTGAGCCAAAAGACATGATTTCAACCGCGATCCAAATGGGTAACTGGGGAAATCCTTCATATTTTGATTTGTAATGTGCAATAAACGTTTCCCGCGAACGATTAGCTTCTTCATGGACTTTCTGTACCCAGCTTTTATGATCAAATTTTCCATAAAAGTTGGAAGGGTCTTCATGAAAGAACGGACCATACTTTTGAGCCATTTCATGTGCCATAATGGCTCGAACTGTGATTTCGATAACTTCCAAAGCTTCATCAATAAGAAACCTAAGACGCCGATCAAACTCGTATAGCTTGGCAATCTGCTCAAAAGTCACTTTAGGTTTAAACTGATGCCGGGTGACTTCAAAAGGAAGGCAATAGGCGCTAAATCGATAATAACTGACTTGTTTTAGGAAACGTTCGGCTGCAGATTGATCAACAATGACTAGCCCACGACTTTTGAGCAAATCAACTTGCTTTGTGTAAGGAAGGGATGGTTTTGTATATTTTTCCATAAAAAGAAAACCTGCCCAAAATGCGCATTAGCCCAAAAGCCAAGAGGCGTGGCAGGTATGTTACTGATAATATACCCCTTCTTTGGGGATATCGCAAATTCTTTTATTTGTTTGATCCCTTAACCCACTGAGCAGCATTAACGGCATATTTGTCCACAAGTGAATCTGAGTCACTAAAGATTCTTACTTCAATACCATCTGCTTTAGATGCCCATACTTCTTTTTTTAATATCTCAATATTGAAATCTTTAGCAGGAAAACTCTTTTCCCAACATTGCCAACGTGTATTCTGCCATTGGTATCCTGAAGCTTTAAGCGTGTCCTTAAGCATAAAGGTAGGTGCCCCACCTTTCAGCCCCTGATTACCTATTCTTACTACAAGGCGAGTCGTATGGCCTGACATAGGTGGGAATTCTGCCCATCTAATATTTGTCAATTTCTCGGTTCTCTGAATATCTGCAAGAAAAGGAGATTCTGCATTTCTCTCAGTGATGATAACTACATTCTCTATAGCTCGCGTCAGGGTAACATAAAATAAACGTCGTTCATCTTCAGTTATCTTCTGGGGATTCTCTCCAAGAATCTTTGTAAAAATCCAATCAGGATGTATTAATGGATAACTACGTGCGACAGCATCAAGCACGATCACCGTTGATCTTTCCAGTCCTTTATATCCATGCGCCGTTGAAATAGCAATTCGTCCATGTTCATCCTTTGGAAAAAAGCTTCTGATATGCTCTAAAAAACGATCAAGCCCTTCAGAAGAGTTCGCTTTCCCCTGATAATTAACATACCATGGCACACTGTTACGTCGTGAAAGAAAAACAACTGCCGCATCTTTCTTAGCAAGTGCCTTGCTTATTAAACGCAATAGCACGGGCGTAATAATATCTCCTGGATAACGTTCTACCTCAAGTAAGGTTGGCTCAAAATTTGATAAATCTACCAATAAAATCGACCCTGATATTGTTTTCTTGGCTACTGCAAATTTTCCTAAACCAGTCATTAAAGCATTTCCAATGTTTACAACTGATTTGGAAGAACGATAATTCGTCGATATGTTAAGCACTTGCGCTGGCTTATAATTGTCTTCAAAATCATTAAAGAACTTCAAATCTGATCCAGCAAAGCCATTGATTGCCTGCCAATCATCCCCCACACAGAATAACCCGACAGAAGGATTTTCTTTTCTGATTGCTGAAATAAGCCTATGGAACAATTCAGAAAAATCTTGAAATTCATCGATAAAAATAAACCTTAATTTACTTAAATCTCCTCTCCCAGATTTTCTTTCAAATATGGTGGTCCCATTTGAAACTAACTCTGCCGCCCGTTGTATTAGGCCATCAAAGTCCTCTTGGCCTGCTAACTTAAGACGGCTGAGATAATCTTTATACAAAGCACTAATAATCTTGAGGAATTTATCTTCAGCAGTTGATCTCTCATTATAGTTTAAAATTAATGAATCTAGTCCATTTGAATCAAGACAACGTTTACGGCAACGCCCAATAAAATTGCTTACGGCCCTCGTAAAATGATCAATTGACCTTCTCTCAATACGATGCCAAATTTCATCTTCCGTTAACTTCTTACATAAGACACCCTGTTTCTTTAAACATGATTCAAGATAGGCCCCAAAATTATCCCCGCCACGAGTTTTAATATCCTCTGGTGTAAATTCCAGAAACCCCCAATCGGATTTCTTTTTCCAATAATCCCTTTTTGCTTGAGACATTTGATCATACTCTGCATCCCCAACTAACCCGAAATATTCAATAATTAAACCAGATTTATCCGTCTTAAAAATCGTGAAATCCGGCTTATAATTTATATTGTCCCAGTTATGATTACGTTCGTAGACATACGGTATATCATGCTCAAATAAGAAATTAGCAATAATCTTTTCACCAAAAGACTTAACGTAATCTCCTTTCAAGCTTTCCCTTATCAGTGAACGTCTAAATTTTAAGAATTCGTTCCTATCCTTATCAAAACAACCTTCCACAATACGATCCCAATCTTCACGAAAATGAGACAACATCAATTCTCGTATTCTTGCCTTATATTCGGGGATTCTAAGATGACCATCAATCAATTGCTGAATAGCTCTACTCAGTCCCTGACTATCTTCTGATGCCCCGTTATGTAAAAGACTCTCTTCAGGATGTACTATAGAATATGCTAAAGCATGAAATGTCATGAC
>Ga0206957_1092_pt1 | contig 21315 bp, 9 predicted proteins | sample Alteio_BWOrgHeat_32_FD_152975 | JGI IMG/M metagenome (GOLD analysis project Ga0206957, IMG submission 152975) | Enriched cells from forest soil in Barre Woods Harvard Forest LTER site, Petersham, Massachusetts, United States -... | ecosystem: Environmental > Terrestrial > Soil > Temperate forest > O...
AAAACCATCTCCTCCAAAAGTTCACAATATTTCTTGTATTGTCTTTCAGAAATGATGACTTTATATTTAAGTGTTTCCATTTAAAAATACTTTAGTATTTATTTATACTATACTGCTTCTGTTCATTACAAAGCTTATCATAACCGGCATGAGTTCCGATCCAGCAGACAAACAAATGCACCTCATTCTCTCCAAACGCATATTTGCAGATCATCCTGTAAGTATTTCCTCCAATATTAAATACAACTCTGTGAGAACTTTTACCTAATAAGTCGGCGGCGTTAAACGTGCGTTTAATATCCTCGGGGACTGACCAATCAGCAAATTTCACCTTGCTTACCCAATCTTCAAAAGAAACTTTACTCCGTGCATTTTTCAGAACATAATTTCGGATCGTCTGCGCTTTTATCAAATGAACTTTCATACAAATATACGTCTTATAATTAAAAGTTCACAAAAAGTGAAGATTTACTTTTTGACATTAACTAAAATTGAAGTGACAAGATACTTTTGATGAGAAAGAAAAAACTAGGTATAAATACTGACTTGAGAATCTTTAAGTAACTAATACCTTTCTAACTATCTCCACCGTGTTTTAGGAAATCCAATCTCGCGGATTAAAACAATAAAACCTGTAATAAAATTATTTAGAACCTTTAATTATTCACTCCACAAACGCAAACCTCGCAACCATCTTCCCTGCTACTTCAACTTTTTCTGAGAACATGGCGATTGGTCTCACCCATAAATTTTCTCCTTCGGATTGATAAAGTGCTTTGTATAATACAAGTTCTTCAAGTGTTTCGCTGTGGCGCACTGTACCGACTACTTCGTAGAGATTTCCTTTGTAATGGCGGTAGATTCCTTTGGGCACTGATTTTGACATTCGCTAAAATTAAAAATTTATATTCTTAAAAAGATAAAAAATAATTGGCAATTGGCAATGAACAATGGGCAGTTGGCAATGGGCAATAGTAAACAATGGGCAGTTGGCAGTTGGCAATAGACAATAGTAAACAATTGACAATAGACGATAGATAATTAACAATATGTGTTATAAAAACGGATTATTACTTCGTTCAAAGCCAATGGTAGTCGTTAAACCGTGACCGGAATAAACTTTAAAATCATCTGCCAGCGGCATTAACTTATTATTTATACTGTCGATCAGCGTTTGGTGATGGCCGCCGGGTAAATCTGTTCTGCCGATACTGCCGTAAAATAAAACATCACCGCCAATTATTATTTTCTGTTCATGATTTATAAAACAAATACTTCCGGGCGAATGTCCGGGTGTGAATAAAATATCAAGCGTTGTATTACCGAATTTCACTTTGTCATTTTCATCCAGAAAACCTGCAGGTTCAGGCGAAGCTTCAGCATTAAAACCATATAAACGGGCAACGGTTGTCAGCGAATGAAGAATCTCCAGGTCTTTTTTATGAATAAAAGGTTTAAGTCCGTACTTATCAAAAATAAATTTGTTTCCGAAAACGTGATCCACATGACCGTGGGTATTCAAAAGCTGTACGGGATTTAATTTCTGAACGCTTATAAAATCCGACAAATCCTTTTTCTCTTTATCGTCATACATACCCGGATCAACAATAACGCAGTCCTTTGATTCGTCAAATAATATGTATGTGTTTTCCTGGAAGGGGCCAAATGTAAATGCCTTAATGCTGATCATATTAATTATCAATGAATTATCGATGAATTTTGGACACTAAAGGTACGTATAATAAACTTTTCGTTTAGGATAATCTTTAGTACATTAGTAAGCCTATTTTTGAAGTGATTTGATCCTGTTCAATATATATAATTCAGTAAAAAATAAAAGCCGGTTTTTATCCGCAGTTTTTGCTTTATTTTTTTCTATTTCCACCTACGGTCAGTTCTATAACGGTTCTCAAATGGATTTTGGGAAGAACAGACTTCAATACAAAAAAGATCTCTTCTGGACTTATTACCATTATGATCGTTACGACGTCTACTATTATGAAGGCGGAAAAGAAATCGCGAACTACGCATCTAAATCCGCAGCGAAAAATCTCGTTGAATTAGAAAGACTCTTCGATTTTCAATTTGATGAGCGGCTACAGATCATTGTATATAATAAGCAAAGTGAATTCAAGCAAAGCAACCTTGGTCTTTCCACAGAAGAACAATCCAATGTAGGTGGAACTACACGTGTTGTCGGTACAAAAGTGCAGGTATACTTTGAAGGCGATCATACTAAGTTAGATGAACAGATCCGTGCAGGTATTGCAGAAATCCTGATCAATCAGATGATGTATGGTGGAAATGTAAGAGATGTCCTGAAAAATTCTACGTTACTTACACTTCCGGAGTGGTTCGTAAAAGGCCTCGTAGCACACGTTTCAACAAAATGGAATTCTGACATTGATAACAAAGTCCGTGATGGGATTTTAAGCGGGCGTTATGACAAATTCAATCGCCTAAGTGGTCCGGATGCGTTATATGCCGGCAATTCCATCTGGAATTATATTGGTGATACGTATGGAGAAGGCGTTATCTCTAACATACTTTACATGACACGTGTAAGCAGGAACATTGAAAGTGCATTCCTGTTTGTTGTAGGTGTTTCTTTAAAAACGTTGTCGCGTGATTACCTAGGTTATTATAAAATGCGATATGAAGATCCAGACAAGAGCAAAACACTTCCATCCCAGCCTCCTTTGACTGTGAGAAAACCAAAATTACCACGCGTATATACACAGGCAAAAATCAGTCCGGACGGCAAAAACATGGTTTATGTCAGCAATGAACTTGGTCAGTATAAAGTATGGCTGAAAGATCTGACGAATGATAAAAAACCAAAAAAAATAATTAAAGCCGGACAAAAAATTGATCGCATCAATGATTACTCCTATCCTCTGCTGACCTGGCATCCAAGCGGAAAACTATTTGCAATGATCACAGAAGAGAAGGGTGAATTAATACTTTCGTTATATACTGTTGAAACCGGCAAGACAGATAAACGCACGATCATCAACTTCGACAAAATCCTTGACTTCGCTTATTCTGATGATGGTAAAAAATTCGCCATGTCAGCTGTTCAAAAAGGCCAGAGTGATATTTATGTTTTCACTGCTGCATCAAATGCATATGAGCAAATCACAAAAGACATTTATGACGATTTGAATCCACGTTTTGTGCATGGTTCCAAAGAAATCATTTTCAGCTCCAACAGACCAAATGACACTATACATTTTGAAGCAGAAGGCAATTTCAGGGCGAATATAAAACCAACGAAAGACCTTTTCCTTTTTAACTATGTTAGTAAATCAAACGTACTCCGTCGCTTAACAAATACACCATCCATTAACGAAAGCAATCCTGCTGATTACGACAGTCTGAATTATTCTTTTCTGAGCGACCAGAATGGAATCCGCAACCGCTACATAGCGCATTTCGATAGCGTGATCAGCTTTGTGGATACTTCTGCACACTACCGTTATATTGTAAAAGGCCAGCCCGTAACTAATTTATCAAGGAATATTATAGAGCATGATATAAACCTTAAAGCAAATAAGTATGTCGACATCATTTATACGGATGGGAAGTACAAGATTTATCCGGGAACTATTGTACCTGTCACTTCATTGCCAGTCATTGATCTTAAAAACACCGCTTTCAGAGATGACAAACTCAAGGAAGAGCGAAAAGGACCGCAAAAGAAAAGTGAAGCACAATTAAATTTAATTGAAGCGAAACAACCTGTCGTTATAGCAACAACGCCTGTGACAACCAAAAAAGACAGCGGCTACGTGGATATTAATAATTATACGTTTGAAAATCCAACTAAGCCTGCCGTAAAAAAAGAAGAGCCGAAAGAAGAAGTTTCCAAACCTGAAATCATTGCTTCAAAGTCAAGTACGGATACAAGCAAACATGCTGCGAAAGCAGATTCGCTTTCGAAAAAAGAATTCAAGCTGGCTGCGCAGAAAAATTACTACATCAATTTTGCAACCGACTACGTTGTAACGCAACTTGATAATAGTTTCTTAAATACAACGTATCAAAAATTTACGGGTGGCCCATATTACAATCCAGGCCCAAATGGATTTGTGAAGATCGGGCTGAGTGATGTATTTGAAGACTACCGTATTGTTGCAGGCGTTCGTGTACCTCTTGATGTAAACAGTTTTGAGTACTTTTTGAGTTATGAAAACCGCGTTCACAAAGTAGATCGTCAGTTTGTAGTTCACCGTCTTACACTTGAATCACCAACGAGTGATGGATCGCTGGCAAAACTTCAGACACTGGATGCAACCTATTCGTTGCGATTCCCGATCAGTGAGGTAGCAGCTATAAAAGCAAGCGGAGTATTACGCAACGACCGTACAGTTTATACAGCAACGGATCTGAATCACCTGCAAGCCGGCAATGAATACACCACTTCAGCTGCAGCCAAACTGGAATACATATTTGATAATACGCTGAACAAAGGGTTGAATTTGTATAATGGAACACGGTTGAAATTATTTGCCGAATATTACAGGGTGATTGATCAGTCGAGCTCCGCAATGCCATCATTTATACTGAGCGCAGCAAATGAAACAAATACATTCCCAACAACTGAAGTCGGAAAAGACATGGTAGTTGTAGGGCTTGATTTCAGGCATTATCAGAAGATCCATCGCAATATGATCTGGGCTAGCCGTGTGGCGGCCAGTACTTCGTTCGGAAAACAAAAACTTGTTTACTATATGGGCGGTGTCGACAACTGGTGGAACCCGCAATTCGACAACACAACACACATTGCAACGGATCAGAATTATGCTTACCAGACCCTTGCAACACCTGTACGTGGATTTTTTCAGAATGCAAGAAGCGGAAATTCATTTGCCGTAATGAACAACGAAATCCGCTGGCCGATCTTTAAATATTTCCTGAACAGACCTATCCGCTCTGATTTCATTAACAACTTCCAGATCGTTGCATTTGGTGATATGGGTACCGCCTGGACAGGACCTGATCCTTACTCTTCCAAAAATGCATTCAATACCAATACAATTACTCATGGTCCTATTACGGTGACGCTTACAACTAAAAACGATCCGCTCATCGGAGGCATTGGTTATGGTTTACGCACACGCATCTGGGGGTATTTTATCCGCGTTGACTGGGCCTGGGGAATAGAAGATAAAATTATTCAGCCTGAAATAACATATGTATCATTAGGACTTGATTTCTAAAAAAATAATTTGAAACAGAACTTAAATATGAATCTAATTGTGATCTTATTGATCGTTGGGCTTGTTGCCGGCGTGTTAAGCGGCCTCGTGGGTATTGGCGGAGGAATTGTAATTGTGCCAGCCCTGGTTTATTTTCTTGGGATGAACCAACATACTGCACAGGGAACCACACTAACAATGTTCCTGATGCCAATAGGTATTTTAGGATTTTACAATTATTACAAAGCCGGATATGTAGATATTAAAATTTCGTTGATTGTGGCGACAACGTTTATCATCGGAAGTTTTGTCGGTTCTAAACTATCTATTGGCCTTGATCAGAATACGGTCAGAAAAGTTTTCGGTGTGATCATTCTGCTCATATCACTTAAAATGATTCTTGGAAAATAATCCATTTATGTCTGATCTCAGAGAGCGAATCCACTCACTCGCCAAACAATACCATAAAGAAATCATTGAAGTGCGTCATCACCTGCACGCCAATCCTGAACTTTCCTTCGAAGAATTTAACACTTCTGCATTTATTGCACACAAACTGAAAGAGTTCAATATTCCGTTTACAGGCGGTTATGTGAAGACGGGAATTGTTGCACTCATCAAAGGAAAAAATCCTGATAAAAAAACAATTGCATTGCGTGCTGACATGGATGCACTTCCGATACAGGAAGAAAATAAAACGAATTACTGTTCAACAAAAGCTGGCATCATGCATGCCTGTGGACACGATGTACATATGTCGTCCCTGCTGGGTACTGCAAAAATCCTGAATGAACTTCGCGATGAATTTGAAGGAACTGTAAAATTAATTTTTCAACCGGGAGAAGAATTATTACCCGGAGGAGCTTCGTTAATGATTGAACAGGGCGTATTAAAAAATCCGGATACAAAATCAATTTTTGGCCAGCACGTATTTCCTACCATGGAAGCTGGCAAAGTCGGATTCAGGAGTGGAATGTACATGGCTTCCACAGATGAAATATATGTAACGGTAAAAGGTAAAGGCGGGCATGCGGCAATGCCTGCTAATTATAATAATCCATTAATTATCACCTCCCATATTTTAATTGAATTACAAAAAGAGTTTTCCAAACCAACAGAAATACCAACCGTACTTGCATTTGGAAAAATAACAGGAATGGGCGCAACAAACGTGATCCCTTCAGAAGTAAAGCTGGAAGGCACATTCAGAACGATGAATGAGCAATGGAGAAAAGAGGCGCATCGTAAAATGAAAACGATTGCAGAAGACATCGCACACAAAATGAATGGCTCCTGCGATTTTAATATTGCAAACGGATATCCGTTCCTGGTGAATAATGAAGTGACAACAGATCGTGCGAAAAAGAGCGCTGAAGAATATTTAGGGAAAGAAAATGTGGAGAACCTGGATATACGAATGACAGGTGAAGATTTTGCATTTTACTCACAGCATATTCCCGCCTGTTTTTACAGATTAGGAACAGGCAACAAATCGAAAGGAATTACTTCTGGCGTTCATACTTCTACTTTTGATATTGATGAACGCGCCCTTGAAACCGGCATGGGTCTTATGGCCTGGCTTGCATTGAATGAATTAAAAAGTTAATTGTCCTTATTGAACAATCAATTTTTTCACTGCTGAATTTCCTGCTTTTACAAAATAAATTCCTTTACTCAGATCACTTACATCAACTGTATTCTGACCAGCTTCAGCAGTAAATGATTTTACGACCCTTCCGATTTCATCTGTAAAAATAACAGGGAAAGAAGTTCCGTTTGCATGAATAAATAGATTCACTTCACTTGTTGCAGGAACCGGGTACACGTCCAGGTAGTTGCCAGCTGTTTCCTGTTTTTTAATTCCTGTTAAAGAAAGGTCAGCCATCCACATTCCATTTCCTCCTGTACAAACCCACATCTCTGTTAATTTATTCGGATTAAAAAATATTCTGGCAAGGGATATGTATGGAAAGTTATTTATTTTATAAAAATGAGGCTTAGTAATTGTAATATCGTCCGTTGCCCACAGCCCATCACTGCCTGTCGCAATAAAAGCCTGTTTGGGATTCATGGGATTTAATGTCATAGAATAAACCGAACGTATAGAATCGGGTTTGTCGGCTACCGTGTTTGAATCGGTCAGCTCAATCCATGAAGCACCTCTGTTTGTTGTTCTATAGACTCCACCTGTATGCCAGCTGTTGTATTTATTATTAGTATAGTTCCACCATGGAGCTCCCATATTGCAGAGGTACCATGTGCTTTGTGTAACATCAGTGGGATCAACCACAATATCACTTGCCCATAACATATTCGGATGTGAAACATCACTCCACGTTCCTCCGGAAGGATCATAAATAAAAACACCTGAACTGTTTGTCATATTCCAGATCGTTGCGGTGTCAGCAGCGCGCCCGCTATAGGTACATAAAAGCTTTCCGTCATCAAGCACTTTCAAACATGCCGGATGACCTTCTGTCCGCGGCGGATCAGGTAGCTTTGTCCAGGTTGAACCAGATAAATTCTGAAGATCATTTGTAACATAAACTCCCCCTATTCCATCCACATGATTCGCAACACTTGCGTACAATCTATTATCATTGTTCGGATCTGTGGCCAGACCATAAACTGTTGCAGGAAAATAATGCATGTTGTTCCATGATTTTCCTTTATCACTTGAATACATGATTTCACTTTGTTTTGTCGAGGATTGATCCACCCATGCATCAGTAGGAAAGCTATTGTATAAATTGTGCCTGATAGCAGTTGAAGCAAAAAGAATATCCTGGGTATTATGTTTTACGACCTGGTATGTGGTGTTCATATTCCTGATTCCACCCGACATATCAAAGGTCCACTTGTTTCCTCCATCTGTACTTCGTATTGCACTTATATCTGTATAGCCAGCAACAATATCAGTTGGTGAATCCCACTGCAGCCACCACAATCCTGTATTTTCTATTCCTGAACCTTTATAAAACTGATTGGCTTGTCCTGTAACACCAGCTGCATGTGCATCTGCGGGATCATTATATGCTTCTGTCCATGATGCACCTCCGTCACTTGAAACATGAATTGCAAACAGGTCTGTAAAAATTACACGGTTAGAATTATTTACACAAACGCCCATATCAGTAATCCCGCTATACCCCCAACCGTAATCATTGCCTTCACCCAACCAGCTTGTAGTGAAATTCTGATTACCTGCAGTATGCGTGACACGTGAAAAACTAGTGCCACCATCACTTGATTTTAAAATATCATAACTCCCGTCGTATTTGCTGAGCGCGCAAACATAAACTGTATTAATATCATTTTCGGCCATTCCAATCCTGGAATAAATATCGCAGTCTGATGTAACACAATTAAATGATCCGGCAGAGTAGTTTACCGGATTTATCCCATTCATTTTCTGGACCCAGTTTGTTGAACCAACATCCATACTGTATATGTGGCCGAATGAAGTAATGGCATTATCAAGTGTTCCATAATTATCGTTATTCAGACAGCCGAAATTATTTGTCCAGCAAAAACCATTATTCTTTGCCAATGCAGTATCCAGGCCTATCGCAAAGAAGCGTGTGGTGGAACCTTGTTTTGCGCCGACAAAAGATAAAATCATTTCGCTTGCTGTCATGCCTGTTAATGGCGTCTGCGCCCACGTTGTTCCTCCATCAGTTGAAGTCATCATTCCAAAACGCCCTGCTATGTAAATATTATTTCCATCAAAAAAGCAACCACCGAGATAATCGCGTCCATAATAGTTTGCATCTGCACTATCAGAGAATATTGTTTTAAATGTATTTCCGCCATCAATAGAAAGGGCATCCTTACCTGCTGCATTTACAATGAGACGATTCGGATTATTATAATCAACAAATAAAAAATCGGGTTGAATGTAAATGGGACCGTATATATTATGATCGAGCGGGAAGCCCGGGATTTTATGCCAGCTCACTCCAGCATCAACAGATTTGAAAACATAAGGTAAACCCGGATACGTATTATTATCATCCCCTATTTTATAACGGATATTATTATCATTCGTAAAAAGCACACCTGAATGCGCGAGGTCGGCACCCATATCCCATTGATTGATCTGATCATAACTTTGTCCGTAATTCATGGTATGAAATACAACACCCATGTCTGTCTGGATATAATATTCATTGGGATTATTGGGATTAATACTTGGCCTGTAAAATGCACCACCTCCGCCAATACCATGACTGGTCCAGGTAAGATTTTGCATATTCTGAGCTGTAACCGAAAATGCACATAACGTAATCATCGTTACAGCAACAAAGTATATCCGTGAATTCATGAGATAAAATTTAGGTTAATAACAGTACTGGCAGATTGGGGTTCTGTTTAATTAATTTACAGATTTTGTTTTTAGAAAACAATTAAAATTATTTTACAACACTCACAAATTATTTCACACCCAGCTATCCTTGAAAAATTTGGATCCACCTACTCTATTTAGTTGCCTATCGGGTATGAAGTTATTAGTTAAATTAAACCTGCAGCCTCACGGGTATAAAGTAAAGTAAGATCACGCTTTGTATTTATAAGTCTACTTAGCACCCTCACGGGTATAAAGTAGAGTAAGATCACGCTTTATATTTATAAGTCTACTTAGCACCCTCACGGGTATAAAGTAGACTAACCTTTGCAAGGGCAAAGGCAAGTTTACTTAGCACCCTCACGGGTATAAAGTAGAGTAAGATCACGCTTTATATTTATAAGTCTACTTAGCACCCTCACGGGTATAAAGTAGAGTAAGATCACGCTTTGGCGTGACCTAACTCTACTTAACTATACTTACATTTCCTTTTAGCTTGACTTCTGCCTTTGTTTTAGTACAAATAGCTTTAAGGTAATACACATAAGTTCCAGACTCCATTGGACTTCCATTTTTGGTTCCATCCCATCCATGAGACTGATCAGATGTTTCAAACAACATATTTCCCCATCGATCGTAAATCGCCCAATAGATATTAGTGATCGCGTTTCCTTCTATGTTCAGCACGTCATTTTTTCCATCTCCGTTCGGTGAAAAAACATTTGCAATGAATATATCTCCATCAGTACCGGAACAAGCCTTCTTAACGGTAATTGTGATTTGGCTTGAGTCAACACAACCCTGATCATCTTTTACATAAAGTGTGTAAGTAGTTGTTGTAACAGGATCCGCGACTGGCGTCAGGCAATCGGAACAGCTTAATGAAGCAGCAGGCGTCCATGTATAAGTTACTCCATTTCCTGTTGAAGAGCCAATCAGTATAGTGGAATTTCCTTCTACAATTGTTGACAGAGAAGTAACCACGGCAGGAACAGGACCATTACTGTTAGTGATAGTTTCAAGTGTTGAAGCTGTACAACCGTTTGCATCTGTTACAGTAACAGCATACGTTCCTGTATTTAATGAAACGAGAGAGGCATTGAGTGATGTAGTTACAGATGAAGTTCCATTACTCCAGGTAAAAGTGTAATTAACTGTTCCACCCGTAACTGAAACAGAAACACTTCCGTCCGCATTTCCGCAGGTGGCATCCGTTTTCACTGAAGACGCTGTCAGTAAAGCCGGTTCCGTCAATGTAATTGCAGACGAGGAACTGCATCCGTTATTATCGGTTATGGTTATTGTATAGGCAGCTGCCGGCTGGATGATCGTTAATTGCGTATTCGTTGTTACAGATGATGCGCCTGTACTCCACTTATAAGTGTACGGCGCTGTTCCATTACTGGCTGTTGCAGTTACTGATCCTGTTTGGCCGTGACATTTTACCGCCGATGTAACTGAGGCAACGGCAGTAGGACCGCTGGTAGAATTAATCGTCACTGCATTTGTAACGGCACAACTATTCGCATCCCTGACTGTGAGTGTATATATACCTGCAGCTAGATTAGTTGCTGACGAAGTTGTTGATCCGCTGCTCCAGGTATATGTTAAAAGAGGAACTCCGCCACTTGCTGTTGCTGTTGCCGTTCCGTCATTTTTATTGCAACCTGCACTTGTGGAATTTATACTATTTATGGTAATAGCCACGGGCTGCCCGATTGTAACCGCGCTAATCTGCTGACAACCGCCGGCATCTACAACTGTTACAGTATAATTACCCGCAGCCAATCCTGTGGCTGTTGCGCCACTTCCACCTGCTGCCGACCAATTATACGTTAATGTACCTGCCCCACCGCTTGCATTTACAACAGCAGATCCACTAGTACCTCCGTTACATAATTCATTGGTTATCGCTACGCCGTTTATAGTTGGTGCAGGGCTATTATTAATTGCAACAGATTGAGTTTTACTACACGCATTTGCATCTGTCACAGTTAATATATACGTATTGGCTGCAAGTCCGTTATTTGTTTGCCCGCTTACTGAATTACTCCAGCTATAAGTTAAATTACCTGAACCGCCAGTTGCGCTTGCAAGAGCACTTCCACTGCTTGTTCCACAGGTTGCAATTATAGGAACTATAGAAACAGAAATTGCCGTTGGCTCCTGAATTGTAACGTTTGTTTGTTGCTGACAGCCATTTGCATCTGTAATTGTTACATTGTAAGTATTTGCTGAAAGATTAGTTACTGAGTTATTCAGGGAGTTCGTCACAGAAGAAACGGAATTACTCCAACTATAAGTATATGGAGAAGCGCCGCCCGAAATTGCAACAGTTGCAGTTCCTGTATTAGCTCCATTGCAAAGTTCATCAACCGGGGTTATTGAGGTAACGACCGGCCCTCCGTTATTATTGATTGTAACAGTTTGTGATATCGTGCAGGAATTTGCATCGCTGACTGTTATTGTATATGTGTTTGCGGCAAGGTTAGTATTAGTTGACCCGCTCACCGAGTTACTCCAGTTATAAGTCAACGATCCAGTTCCGCCGGAAGCATTAGCAATGGCGCTCCCTGTATTGCTTCCGCAGTTTGAGTTAACAGGAGTAATGCCCGTTATTGCAACAGGCAAAGGTTCCGTTAAAAGTATTGAAGAAGTATGACTGCATCCGCTGACATCAGTAATTGTTACCGTATAAATTGCTGATGTTAAATTGTTAAGTGTTGCTTGCAAACCAGTTGTTACAGAAGAGCTACCACTACTCCAGGAATAAGTATAATTCGGATGGCCGCCAGTTGCCGTTGCGGTAATACTACCCGTTCCGCCGTTGCAAAGAATTGAAGAGTTAATACTCAATGATACCAACGGAGCGTTATCATTTCCTATTGTAATTGCTTTGGTTACAACGCAGGCGTTTGCATCCGTTACACTCACCGTATACGTTTGCACAGAAAGATTAGTCGCAGTTTGACCGGCTGCGCCACTACTCCAGCTGTAGGTTAACGTTCCTGTTCCACCGGTTGATATAGCATTTGCGCTTCCATTGGGATTTCCGCAGGTAGAGTTTGTTGATGAAATAGTTGGGATTATAATAGCTGAAGGTTCAGTTACTATAATAGAAGTTGTTGTTGAGCAATTATTATTGTCAGTTATAGTAACAATATAGGTGTTTACAGGCAACGAAGTTATTGCGTTATTCAGTGAAGTCGTTGTTGAAGAAACAGCATTGCTCCAGGAATATGTATACGGCGCACTTCCTCCTGTAATTGCAACCGAGGCCGAACCTGTACTTGCACCATGACATAATTCATCAACCGGTGTTGTCGTTTGTATTGAAGGTCCATTGCTGTTCCCGATAGAAACTGTTTTATTTACAGAACATCCGTTTGCATCAGTAACCGTTACTGTGTATGTTGCAGAAGAAAGTGCCGTTGCAGTTTGTCCGCTTGCCGTATTGCTCCAACTATACGTTAAACTACCGGTTCCGCCCGAAGTACTTGCCACGGCACTTCCATCGCTTGCGCCACAGCTTGCACTTACCGGAACAATCGTTGGAGTAGCAATAGCAAGAGGCTCAGTAATATTAAATGATGTGGTAGCAGAACAGTTATTATTGTCCGTGATTGTTACAACATAAGTATTTGCAGAAAGAGAAGTTATTGAATTATTCGTTAATGAAGTTACAGAGGAAGAACCATTACTCCAGCTATATGTATAAGGTGAACTACCTCCACTTATGCTTATACCAGCCGAACCGGATCCGCTTCCATTACAAAGCAGGTTAACAGGAGTTGTTGATTGTATTGATGGTCCGTTATTGCTTCCTATTGCAACAGCACTTGTTATCGCACAGGCATTGGCATCGGTGACCGTAACTGTATATGTCCCTGCTGACAAACCTGAAACTGTAGAACCCGATGTTGCATTACTCCAGCTATACGTCAACCCGGCTGTACCACCTGATGCTGTAGCCACCGCACTTCCATTAGCTGTTCCGCAGCTGGAGTTGGCAAAAGAAATCGAATTTATGACAATGGCAGCTGGAGCCGTAATTACCGTTGAACTGATTGCATTGCATCCATTTACGTCACTAACTGTTACATAATACGTACCTGCACTTAAATTGCTTGAAGTAACACCACTATTGCCATTTGTCCATGCGTAAGTAAGCGTTCCTGTACCGGTTGCGCTGACAACAGCACTCGCATTTGTATCCCCGTTGCAAAGCAGTTGTGTGGGAGCAATGGAGTTGATTACCGGAGCAGGATTGTTGTTAATAATTGCAGTAGAAGAGGAAGTGCAACCATTCGCATCTGTTGCTGTTACAGTATATGTTCCACTTGTGAGTGAACTTGCAGTAAGTCCTGTTGCAGCATTGCTCCACAAATAACTAAACGTTCCGGTTCCACCAGTTGCAGCAGTAGTTACAGCCGCTCCATTATTATTTCCACAGGAAGCCGGAATACTTTGCGATGCCGAAAGTGAAATGGCAGATGGAACAACAATAGATACAGCACTTGTATTTGCACAACCATTGGCATCCTTTACAGTAACGGTATAGGTGCCGGTATTTAAACCTGAAATCATTGAACCCGAAATCGTATTACTCCAGGTATAAGTCAGCGCACCGCTTCCTCCCGAAGCATTGGCAGTTGCAGAACCGCTTCCTGTTGAACAAAGTGGGTTTGTTGCTATAACCGAATTTACAGATGGCCCGCCGGAATTATTTATGGCAACCGTGTTTGTTACTGTACATCCATTTGCATCTTTAACAGTAACCGTATAATTACCTGCTGCTAAACCGGAAACTGTTGCCCCCGATGCTAGATTACTCCAGTTATAGGTAAGCGCACCTGTTCCTCCGGAAGATGTGGCAACAGCGTTTCCATTACTGCTTCCGCATGTTGCACTAACAGGAGTTATTGATGGAATGGCAATAGCAGGCGGCGCCGTTATAACAACCGAGCTGATCGCATTGCAGCCATTGGCATCTGTTACTGTTACATAATAGGTTCCGGCATTTAAACTAACAGTCGTTGCGGCTGTATTTCCATTCGTCCAGTTATATGTTAATGCACCCGTTCCTGTAGCACTTACAACAGCACTTGCAGTGTTCGCTCCATTACACAATAACTGCGTGGGTACTATTGAATTTATCACAGGCGCCGGACTATTATTTATAATTGCCGTCGCTGTCTTTGTACAACCTTTTGCGTCTGTAGCTGTAACCGTGTATGTTCCGCTTGTAAGCGTATTTGCTGTTAAGCCGCTTGCCCCGCTGCTCCACGAATAGGTGATGCTTCCCGTTCCGCCTGTCGCAACTGTAGCAATAGCAACTCCATTATTACTTCCGCATGTGGCTGCTGTATTTTGCGCCGCGCTGAATGAAATATCTGCCGGTTGTGTAATTGCCGTTGTTGATGTTGTTGTACAACCTTTGATATCGGTTACTGTTACAGTATAGTTTCCAGGGGCAAGCGCTGTAATTGTCTGTGTTGTCTGTGTTGAATTCCAACTGTAACTATACGGAGCAGTACCATTACTTCCATTGGCAATAGCACTTCCATTACCTCCGAAGCAATTAATATTCGTTGGAGTAACAACCACATTTACTGCGGGATTTACAGTAACTGTTGCTGTTGTTGTTGCCGTATTTGATGCAGCATCAGTAATGGTAAGCGTATATGTTGCTGTTAAAGCCGTACACGGATTTATGTTTTGCGATGTTGCTCCGTTGCTCCATAAATAACTATAGGGTGCAGTGCCTCCCAATGGGCTGGATGTAACTACAGCGCACGTTCCGGGACATACTGTATTTCCTGTTGCAGTTACTGTAGGCGTTGTACAATCAATCACATTAATTGGAGAAATGACCGTGGTTGCACACCCTGCATTGGTTATTGTATGGGTTATGCTGTACGAACCCGCCGTTAAAAATGTATATGAAAAATTGGTTGTTGTTCCACTCACTGTCGGTGAGGTTGGACTAATCGTCCATGTGTAAGTTGCTGAACCGCCCGATGATCCTGTGTTTGTAAAATCGACTTGTGAATTCACACAAACTGTTCCTGCCGGCGATTGTGTAAATGTTGCTGATATCGGATTTGTTCCACCAATAACAAATGATTTTGTTCCCATACATCCGGCTGCATCAGAAACAGTAACGGTATAATTACCTGCTGCAAGCGGTGTTGCCGTTGCTCCAGTACTTCCATCGCTCCAGGTATAACTGTACGGTGCTGTTCCGCTCGTTGGCGAAACGGAAGCACTTCCGACCGAATTACATCCATTACTTAAACTTGTTGAAGTCATAGTAATTACCGGGACAATTACTGTAGCTGTGGTCACAATAAAGTTACCGGCCATATCTGTAACAGTGACTGTATAATCAGTTGTTGCCACCGGACATACACTAGTGGTTTGTGCCGTGCTGCCTGTACTCCACTGATAAGTATAAGGGGCGGTTCCTGAAGATCCACTGGCACTGACGTTTGCACAACCACCTGAACAAACAGTCGCACCAACGCTGGTTGCGGTTATTGTACACGGATTTACAATAATTGTTTTTGTTAATGAATCTTTCTGACAAAATGTGGTTACAACAAGTTTGGCGGAATAAGAACCCGCAGAACTGTAAATCACCGACGGATTTTTTAAAGTGGAAGTTGAAGGTGTTGCTCCGGTAAAAGTCCAGTTATATTTGGTGGAAGTATCACAGGTATTAGTTATAATGGGCGCAAAAGGAACAGACGTATTCACACAAACATTGGAAGGTGTAAAATCCATGCTGAAAAATAAGGGTGCACACACATTTGTACAAAGCTGGTTGATATATGTATCAGAGACACCGGTGAAAGAAGTCTGAAAAACGCCTGGAGTTGTTGGATAACTTCCGGAAGTCTGCCCTACTATGTAAAGCGATTTGCCATATATACAAATATTATTTCCCTGGGCGCCATCCATTTCATCCTCCCCTGGCCCACCGATATAACTCGTACAAATCAGTTGACCGCCGGTAGAATATTTAGCGAGTAATACATCCTCATTCCCTCCGAAAAGTGGTTGATAAGCACATGCGCTCACACTCATAGATCCTGCGTCGGCATCCTCCACTTCCCCTGATATAAAAATATTATTCAGGTTGTCGACAGCAATTCCGTAATTGATCTCGCCATTATTTCCACCCAGGTAGGTAGCCCAGTTTCTGGCGCCGGCAGCATTAAATTGTGCAACAAATATATCCGATGAGCCTCCAATTGCGGGCTGAGCAGCACCTGCACTGGCAATACCGGTTGCAGAGGTAGCATACCCTGCGATAATAATATTGCCAAGCCCATCCACAGCAATTTCTTCACCCGCATCATCGCTTGGGCCTCCATAGTAGGTACTCATGGTCACATTCCCGGATGAATTAAACACCGTCAATGCGGCATCACCGGCATACATACTCCCGGTAAACGTAGTTTGAAAAGCCCCCGCGGTAACCGGATAATCGGAAGAATACGTAGTTGCAACTAAATAAATATTTCCCGACGGGTCATGTGTCACACCGCCCGGATACTCCGAAGCAGTACCACCGAGGTAAGTTCCCCATACCCGGTTGCCCGTTGAACTGAATTTTACCAGACACAGATTCTGAGGACCATTCAAAGTAGTTTGGTATGCCCCAATGCTTGCAATACCCGTAGGAGAAGATGTTCCTCCAAGACAAAAAACATTAATCCCGTCCGTACTCACGCCAACAAGATAATCTGCTCCTGATCCACCATAATAAGTAGCCCAGACACATGCGCCTGTCGCATCAAGCTTTAAAAGAAGTCCATCCGAACCACCTCCTGCCGATGCATTTTGAAATATGGTATTACCCAATGTCGCACTAACCGGTACATCTGCAGACATTGTCAGTGCAGCCATCAAAACATTTCCTGAAGCATCACTGGCTATACCGTAACCGGTTTCCGATTGGGTGCCCCCGAAATAAGTTGCCCATATCCGTCCTCCGATAGAATTCATTTTTGCAACAAAGGCATCCTGCGTTCCTGCAAAATTAATTTGATACACACCAGTTGTCACAGGAAAGGAAATATTAGTGGCGTTTCCCGAAAATTCAGGATTACCCGAGGGATCAGTTGTTACGGCATTTGCACGGTCGCGACCTCCGGAAAAATAAGAAGCCCATGGATCAATAACTAATGTGTAATGCGGATCCCAGGAACCGAGTTTAAAAGAGACGATCATAGCACCTGCATTTTCCGGATCATTGGACTCTGCCAGAACATATGTCGCTTCCACATCAATCGTTTTGCCGTTTATATTCTGATATACCCGGGGCAAAGACTCTTCGATTTCTCCCCATATCGTATGTACATATAGTTTATTATGCAGCAATGAAATTTTTTCTGATCCGGAGTATTTTAACTTTATATCATTCGGGTTGCCGCCCGGGTTCACTATAAAATCATATTTTAATCCCTGGGAAACAGAACCTCCCGCAGTGTATCTCACATCGGTTTTATTATAAATATTTTTCAGCAACAGTTCATTCCACGATTCAACATTCCGGATACCCTGAGGACAATGAGAATAGTAATAGTTTTCATATCCCTCTACTTTATTTAATTTTTCTATTTCAGGTTGAGGATTCCCATTAATAAAATCCATATCAATACGTTGAACTGTTATTTTTTCATCTTTCAACAACTCGTTTTTTTCATTCTCAATACGTGCGGGATTATGCTCGCCCTTTTTTCTAAGATTATGCTCAATGATTTCTGCCTTTTTATTTATATCAGCCAGATTATTTAACACATAACTCACGCCGCTTTTGCGGACGTAAATATCCCCGCCGTTTTTGGCCGAGAACAATATATCAGGGCGCAACTGTTTCTTCATGTCCACCAATTGCCCTTTGTTTTCAGTAAATATTATTTTACTGGCCGGCATATTGATTGCTTCAGATCGTGATGGACTAATTCCCTTTTGTGAATACAAAAAAGAAAGCTCCAGGATTAAAACAAGAGCACATAGTAAACGTTTATTCATTGTAACCGTGGTTTGGAGTTCAATTAAATTTAAGATAAAGTATTTGTTTTTCCTGAACTATTTTTAAAGTATTTCGGATATCATAAACTAGTTATAGCTTAAAATATGCACTTTTTAATTAAAAAATAGATATTTGTATATAATTTATACGGATGTCACTCATTAAAGATGATGTATTTCAGGTAGTCAAATCAATGACCGGAACAGAAAAGTCATACCTGAAAAAATTTACTTCCAAACATGTAATCGGCACAAAGAACAAATCTATTGTGCTTTTCGACCTGATGAATGAGCAGGAAGAGTATGACGAAAAAAAGATACTTCATTCCTTGAATTTCAAATCCCAAAAAAATCTTTCGGATCTGAAAAGCCACCTGGAAAGTCTCATTGTAAAAAGCATGAATTCTTATAATGCAGAACATTCGATCGACAGAATATTAAGAGACTGGATCGGCTATATTGAATTCCTCCAACAAAAATCATTGCGCACACTGGCATTAAAAGTATTGCACAAAACAAAAAAGCTTTCGTATAAATATGAAAGGTATCCTCAGCTGCTTGAGCTCCTTAACCTGCAGTATGACCTGCTGATCAGAGGAGAACATATGCCGAATAAGGAAGAGGACATCCAACTGATCCTAAAGGAAAAAAAAACAGCCCTTTCTCACATTAACAGCTTTGAAGAATACAGGATATTATACAGCAGGATCTCTGCCGACATAGGAGGAAATCCACTCCTGCGAAGTAAAGCTGAACGCGATAAATTGCACCAGCTTATAAAAAAGTACCTGAAGGAAGATACGAGGGACCTCGCATTTCAAACTAAGCTTTTCCGGAGTTATTCGCTGGCATTTTATTACATGGCAATAGCGAAATTTGAAACTGCGAATACCATACGAAAATCAGCTGTTGAGCTTTGTCTTTCAAATCCCATCCTGGTAGAAGAAAATCCTTATTCTATAATGTTTACATTATATGTGCTGGCTCAGGTACAATACCTGTCCGGGAAACATGACGAATTGCTTGAGACCATAAAGCGCTATAAAAATTTAACCAGGGATTATCCGTCTATATTGAAAAATAAATCATTGGAATCGGTCATTATTTTTAACGCATACAACCTTGAGCAGTCCCTGTATTTTGCACGCGGAGAGTATGAAAGTGCGTATTCCCTTTTAAACGTCATGCAACGGGATTTTAAAAAATTTGAACACCTTATGGAGAAACGGATGAAGCTAACTTTTTACGTTAACTCCGCCATGACTTACTTCGTGTTTGAAGAATATGAAAAAGTATTGATCTGGATTAACCGGTTCCTGGAGGAAACCCGTTTTGATGCATTACGGTCAATTACTTTGTCGGTTGCAAAAATAGTGCAATTGATCTCGCATTTTGAATTGGGGAATACACTTTTTCTTGAACATATTACACGATCAACCTATAGGTTCCTGCTTTCAAAAGAACGTTTGTTTAAATCCGAAAAAGCTATTCTTCAGTTCATCAGAAAAAACAGCTCGAAAAATAAAAAACAGATCACTGCTGCATTTCCCGAGCTAAAAAAAGAATTACTGCAAATTACAAAGGATCCCCTGGAGAAAAATATGTTATCCGTGTTCGATCTGGTTAGTTACCTGGAAAGTAAAATCACAAACAAGCCGCAACGTCTGATCCTGAAAGAAAAAAACAAACTACTGCAAAATAAAAAAAAGTGATGCGACTATGCCAGTCGCATAATCGCATCACCTTCCGTTAACTATCTAACTCTATTTCACTACACTCACATTTCCTTTTAGCTTGACTTCGGCTTTTGTTTTAGTACAAATAGCTTTGAGGTAGTACACATATGTTGCGGCTTCCATCGGGCTTCCATTTTTTGTTCCGTCCCAACCTTGTGCAATATTTGTAGTTTCAAAAATTAAATTTCCCCATCGATCATAGATTGCCCAGTAAATGTTTGTCAACCCGTTTCCTTCAATATTAAGGACATCATTTTTACCATCGCCATTCGGAGAAAAAATATTGGCAATAAATACATCGTCATCATTTCCGGAACATGCTTTTTTAACGGTGATGGTTACATTAGCGGAATCTGTACAGCCCAGATTATCTTTTACATATAATGTATAGGTGGTTGTTACATCCGGGTTTGCGACAGGACTTGCACAATTGGAACAATTAAGCGAAGTACGAGGGGTCCAGGTATAGGTAACACCTGTCCCTGTTGAAGATCCAATCAAGAGGGTAGAATTCCCTTCAGTGATAGTTGTTTGCGAAGAAGCGGCACCGGCAATAGGTGCATTGCTGTTGGTGATCGTTGTGACAGTTGATTGCGAACATCCGTTGGCATCGGTTACAGTGAGGCCGTAGGTGCCTGAATTCAGGTTAGTGATCTGCGGGTTAATTGAGTCGTTACTCCAGCTATAGGTATAATTCAAAACACCACCGGTTGCAGTAACCAAAATAGTTCCATCTGCATTTCCGCACGTAGCATCTGATTTAGTTGTCGTGATTACTAATTCAGGAGGCTGGCTTAATGTGATGGAAGAAGTTGAAGTACATCCGTTCTTGTCCGTTATAGTTACCGAATAAATTGCCGCCTGTTGATTGGCCAGGGTTGCTTGTGTCGCTGTAGTTACAGACGTTGCACCAGTCGACCAGCTATAGGTATAGGGCAATGTCCCGTTGCTGGCCGTTGCAGTTACATTGCCGCTTTGTCCGTTACAGAGT
>Ga0206957_1093_pt1 | contig 21286 bp, 15 predicted proteins | sample Alteio_BWOrgHeat_32_FD_152975 | JGI IMG/M metagenome (GOLD analysis project Ga0206957, IMG submission 152975) | Enriched cells from forest soil in Barre Woods Harvard Forest LTER site, Petersham, Massachusetts, United States -... | ecosystem: Environmental > Terrestrial > Soil > Temperate forest >...
ATTCTTTATGTTCACAATGTATCGAACGTCGTATTATAGATTAATTTGTAAAAAAATCAAATGATATATCCTATTAAATCAATATTGTTTTTGTCTTTTCTCAAAGGCGGAAATTCCAAATTAAGATGGACTAACTCCAATAAACTGATTCACTGTTCACATTGTCGCACCTAAACAGCTGCTTGCTCCGATTTCCCAAATAAACATTATAATATTTATACATACAATATATAAATATATTATTAATGTATGTTTATGATAACTCGAAATTTTACGATATTCTAACTTTCTATATATAGTAGTTGATTTATATGCTGATACAAAAAATAAATAAGATCCATTTCAATTTGTTTCATGTTACACGATAAAATAATAATAATATTTTCTCTTGTATTTAAAAAAGCTCATCAGTCATCATGCCACCGAAGCAAAGTAAAGGAAAGGGAGGCAAAACTAGACGTCGAGGTAAACACATAAATGAAGATAAGAGAGAGCTGACGATAAAAGAAGAGGGACAGGAATACGCACAAGTTATTCGAATGTTAGGCAATGGTCGACTAGAAGGACAATGCTTTGATGGGGTAACACGGCTATGTCACATTCGTGGAAAAATGAGGAAGAAAGTATGGATTAACCCAGGAGATATTATTTTAGTAGGATTACGAGATTTTCAGGATGGGAAAGCCGACATTATTCAGAAATACGCAATTGATGAAGCTCGAAAACTAAAATCTTTGGGGGAATTGCCTGATCAAACCCAAATTAATACTACTGACAAGATTGGAGAAGCCGACGACGACATTCCATTTGATTTTGAAGAAATTTAAAATATATTTATGATTTGAAGACTTAAGCGATAAATTTGTTTTCAGTTAGCTTTCTTTCATAAGAAATGATGATATACCGTATCAAATAGTTCGAATGCTTCGTCTTCTAACTCATCTTGTATGAAATAGGCATAGGCTAATAAGCAATTTTTAGCAAGAATAGATAATGAATTTTCTGTGATAAACTTGAAATTTATGCCGCTCTCAGTGTTACTTCTACATACTATATCATATAACTGAGAAGATGATACGGAATCTAAACCTGATAAAAGACACGTAAAGAAAAGAAGTCCAGCTAGTATGATTCTATGATTTTCTGGAAAAGACGAACTTAAATCAAAGTGATACTTGTTCTTACCATGATTTGCCGACTGATTTGCCGACGGCGCTAGCTTTTTTATATCTTCTATAGTCATTTCTACATCTATCAGGCCAGTGATTGGAATATGGATTATATCATCATTCCAAAGTTTAATCTTTAAATTGGCTGATACTGATACAGGTGATTCAGAGTTCGTGATCATTGAACTCATCCGTGTTTCTTAACTTAAGTTAAATGATATGATAGAGCCCTATGTTTTTTTTCTTTTTCAAGGTAAACTTTCATATTAACATATCGATTCTTGATCGGTCAACAAAGGTGGGACACTATTAACAAAAATCGGTCCTTGAGCAGGCAAGAACAAGCGAATGCGACGACCGTGTTGGAATTGCTCGGAGTCAATCTGGATGATTCAAGTACTCTGCGCGTTTTTGAGCACACCATCAACACTAATTATGACTTGGTCGAGGAAACGCCTAATGGACAATGATGGACGGGATCTGGACAAGATCCCGTGTATATTTTCTTAGAACGTAATAAAAATAAAAACAGTTAAACTAAATTCTAAAAGAGGTTTTATACTCTAATACTATAATTTCTTATACTTTGTGTATCTTATCATGTCAGATCCATTTTTAATATATAGTGACGGATATGGACATTTAGGTCATGCGATCAACAATGACTATTGGAGTGGTTATGATTCAGCATGTTGGAATAAGCCCTTTGATCCGACTGGTATGCCCAAAACATTGAGCGAACTACTACGAAACTCTCACGATGGTGGGGACAGTTTTTATGCTAGCGGCGGTGTGTCAAAATGGAAATACGTCGGTCTAACGGGCGCAGCGGCTATGAACGCTGAATATTTGGTTATTTATTATGAGAAATATCCTGGTCCTTTTCCTTTTGCTGTATTCCGTATTGAAGACGACCTTGCAGTGACACTAGTGACCTGTCATGCGCGTGGATTCGTGGGTAAAGATAAAGATTCAAAAAAATAGATTCATGAAAAGAATAACAATAACAACCTTGACAACGAGAAGAAATAAATAACGAAAAAATAATAATAGCTATCTTACAAAGTGTTGTGTTTTATTTACTCATGCATTAGTTAGACCACAAATTGGTTAAATAGCTTTATATCTTAACATACGGAGTTTGAGCCCATGCATACAAGAATATTATGTCAATGCTTCATATGTTAACAAAATATTCACTTTATTTTTGTTATTTTTTACAAAATGGATTATGAATGTTTTCTTTGTTTGAAACTACAATATTGTGAATCAATAAATGATATAAACCTTGATAAAATTGGACAAGTGACATATTGCGATGACTGTCTTTTTACCTGTATTCGAAACAATGATTTGACATGTCCAGCTACCACAAACGTATATATATTGGCAAGTAAATGTGATGACAAGGGAACGATTCTAGAGCGTAAATGGTTTAATAATCTACAAGATTTAGACAATGATAAAGTTATGAAAGAATACAAAGCAAGTGTCGAGAGGGGAATTCATGGCCCTGAGTACTGGTCTTGTACCATAATTGATAGAAATGAATCCTCCATATCTACGAAATATTTTGATGATCACAAGAATCAAAAAGAATGGATTACGACAGGTGTCGACCCATCTGACTTCTTGAAATCGTATCATTCGTATGATCTTGATTATGTTATGAAGCCTGGTAGATGGTACATTCATGATCTTCTAAATATATATGATATTAGTGATTATGTAAGGAGAGAATTTAAAAAAGGCTTCGTATTCCATTTAAATCAACATTTACGTAAACGTCATACGCAACTAATAGATGATAAAATCTCCCAGTGGAAAAAACGTAAAGAAGTGTTTGAAATTGCTTGATTATTTTATTAGATTGTTGATTTATTCTCTTTACTACATTTTTATACTATTATTCTTTATCTAATGAACTTCATAAATAACTCCCTTTTTACGAATCCATTATCCAGTAATTGATCTTCGGTTGTCGAATCATCGAATTCTCCTTTGAGTTTGAAATTTTTCAAGGCGTGAACAATATTGTTCAAATCAACATATTGCTTGTATCTTGTATAATAAAGGTGCTGATATACTTGTGCTACCTTGGAGATTATTTCATCAGATTTACTTTTAGTATTAAGAAAGGAATTAAAATAAGATCCAACTCTTTCAGTGATGGACATTTTTATCTTTAATTTAATTAAAAGAGTTTAAAATCAAGTTAGTATGAATATGTGTTGTGGAGTGGAAAAGATCTTATTTTATTATTCTTATATCTATAACAAAATAAATTATATTTTTTACATGTTAACATTTATTTTTATTGCAATCTGTATATTTACACCAATAACAACCCTTTGATTTTGTTAAAATTACATTTGTGTGCCGATCGCATATTTTTAATTTATCGCAAGTACATAGGTGTAACAAACAGGTCACTCTTGCACTTTGACATTGACATACTGTTGTCAATAGACCTAAAGCATCATAGCTTGCTGTAATGAAGTCTTTCATTGTAGCAAGTTCCAGTTTAGCTTTTTCAATCCTGATAGCTTCGACGTGCTTTTTTGCTTCTTCTATGCTTTCAAAATTACGTCCATCAGGCGTTTTATAGACAGTGAAAGCTGTTATAGAAGTAAGGTAATTGTCATTGTCGATACTCATACGATTTCAACGGTTTAAGTTCAGGTAAGTAGAGTTTGAATAATGAGCGATTAATCGAGGACACAATTAATTACAAACTGATTTGAGTAATTACTTTTTATATTTTATGTTTTCGTTTTAGTCCTTCATAAAATATTCATGCAAATACCGTCCTACTGATCTGTTTTGTATTCGCTACAAAGGAATAAACATAGAAGCAAATAATACTGTTCTTGTGATACAGGATACATACTTACTTTATAGAGTATTAAAAATGGATTATATACGTACACGATTAAATCATATTTGGGACAGCCATTGTCAATTTGAAAAATTTGAAGAAAATGTTGATTGTTTTTTAAACGGATGTTTAAACGATCCTTTGAAAACGCAGATAGCTTATTCCACAAACATTTCTCTCTCGTTGAATCAATCTCTCAATGAACAAGGCAGCATTAATAAGGAAGAAAATATCGGACAAACCATATATTGGCTTGAGTTGCCCTATCTTCAGGGACGATTTACACACTATCATGGACTTGATCATTTATGGCATATTCGAATTCATTCATCCGATTTTATTTATACTCAATTTCCTGTCAAGATGGATATCTCTAACTTATGGGATATTACGGAAGATGATGATCCAGATTTGGAGTGTTTTTCTGTCTTTGAAGAACATGGACAAGGACTTCACACTCGTCAATGCTGGACCTATACGAAGGTTAATCACACCTTAAATGTGTCCATGTATACACCTGTCGATGTTAGCATTTCTAATCCTTATCCCTGGATGTCATTTGAACTAGAGATTGTGAGTCATCGGTCCACGCTGCAAGATGAGCGTGTTGGACACATAATCATTCAACGTGATTTTCAAGGACGTGTCAGTGAAGGGTTCTCAAAATGGAATGATCATTGTCCCCCTCTCCTTAAAACATCTTCCTTTCATATGGCTAAATCGCTCACACAGGAAGGTTCTCTTTTACATATTCTTCAGTCCAAATCAACAGTGTGTACCTTTATACCTCCTTTTAAATATCCGATAAAACTTTCTAGATCTGTCTTGAGAGAAGAAGATGGTACAGTAGAACTTGTAGGTACAAAAACGACGTCTATAGAAGGATCCATATTCACCTACTGTACCTTTCATCAGAATAAAAAGGAGGAGCATGATAAAGAGCATAATAACATTCAGCACATTGAACTTTCTTCGATGTACCAATGGGATTTGATAAGAGGTGTATTATATGCTCAAAAAACGCAGCTCACCGTTCAAGGGACCAGGCTCTATCAACGTATTCAATCTAGTGCCTCTACTCGAAAACAAATATGGAAAGAAAATGGAGAATTGTGGTTTGATGGAGAAGTTGAACATGATTCATTTAAATGTGTACTTCATCATTATGATCGCTACGACGTCTATAACAGCTTTACACACGTGAGTACACTCAAGTTATTACCCTTTCTCCCCCCCTTGTTGCCTTGTATTGATATTGCGTTACACGCGTTTATTTCCCATGATATGGCGTTATCCGAAACATTTGCGACGACACCATCGATCTGTGCCACTATCCAACAAATTACGTTGATTCCTCGTTACTCGGTTCCTTGTCCATGTGTACCATCCCCTCTGACAATGCCTGGATCGCGAAGTGTGACACCTCTTTCATTTGACAAAGAAGAACAAGAACAAGAACATGATAATAATGGGCGTGAAAACAAACATGAATACGAAATCAAAGGTGAGGAATCTGAAGAAGAGGATCATGAGGAGGATCATGTGGAAGAGGTTATACCTCCGAGACCATTAGACCCTCGTAATCCATTTTATCCATTGTCTCCCATTACTCAAACACACATGTTGAATGTAATCTCTCAGTTCTATCATGAAGCTGCTACTCTTCCTGAGGATTCTAGACCAGATTTTGATGTGGACGTCTTGTCGAATCAAGAAACGAAAATACGAACGTATATGGAGCAATTTAGCGTCGACAAAGTGTTTCTGCAAATACAAACGTTTCAGCTAGATCCAGTGATCATTGAAGCACAGCAACAAGAAATACGTAGGTATCTTCAGATTTTAAAAACAACATCTGACTCGATTGAGATTAGTCAATCTGTTATTCATCTTATGCGTCTATCGCAAGGATGTGTAGTTCCCAGTACGTTTGTACCTCTTGTAAATGGGTTCATGAGTCATTGGATTCAATATGATTCAAAAGATGATTCAAAAGATCCTTCAATGGATTCTTCAATCCCTCTTCATGTGGCTGTTTTATGCCACATTCCCGTACCTGATATTATAGAAATTTGTAAAAGTGTCATGCCTCTTGTCATCTCCCAACTAGGAAGTATAATTGAAAATATAAATTCATCTTCTTCAGAATTGCAAAATCAATACTTAGAAGCGGGAATGAAAATGGTAGACACCATGAAGGATCACCATGGACATTTTCGTATTGTAGACATGACAAATAAAGGTAATTATCACTCGTTAATGGATGTGACGCTAGATGGTTCCTTGCTTTCATGGGGTCAATTGTTATTTCAATTATTTACACCTCATATGCTTAAAATTTTGTATAATTCACCTCTCAATTGCCTGCTTCGAATGTCTGGCAAAGCGTTAAATGAAGTCAATGATTATCATATCTGGCCCTTTATGTTTTCAAATGTAGGCTCGAAAATCAATTTTATCACCCATTTTGAACAACAATTTCGTCATGAGATTGATCCATGTAACAACTCTTCCCGTATCACCGAGTATCACCTCTCTTATGATACCTCTGAGCCAATGGATGGAGGGAGTTCTTTTTTTAGACAAACATTTCACTGTCTTTTTAATTCTTCCAAACAATCCTCTGTGCATCAACAAACTCGATTTAATAAACAAATTCTGGATGCGTCCACAAATGAACGTCAAGAGCTGTTACTGGCATTAAATTCTAAAAGACTTATCCAAAGAGATATCACAATAGCAAAAAAGTTACTTATGCAAGCAGATGGAACTCCTTGTATGGCACGATTATTAATTCCGCGTGGAACACCAGTGATTATGGGTGCACGTGGCAATAAATTTAGGTCAAGACTTGTTCGTGTCAAATGGATCCGCCCCATTCAACTTGTGTATGGTCGTACTCCCAATAGGGTTGGAGATGTTCCTCTCGATGCGAATCAAGAACTTGAAGTATTATGGAATCCAGTACATCAAGTTATTTATGCTCATGATCATGTCAACGTAGAATGCGCCATTTGTCAAAGTGAAAGAGCGGATCAAATTGCGACTCCATGTCGTCACAAAGCGTGTTCGGGTTGTTGGAGTCAAATGCGTCTAGAAAGTGCCAATTGTCCGTTTTGTCGACAACATATTAATCACTTGTATGATTTAAAAGAACTTCCACAACAACCTTATTCGATTGATGAAGCGTTTTCGTTTGTAAACAGTGGATATTTAGAACGTGGATTTAAATATTCTAGAAACCATACAATAAAGATTCCCGGGTTTGATTTGAACCCTTCAAATAGGACAGGTAATGGTATATATTGGACGCTTAATGATTGGGATGCTGCTCAATGGTCTCAATTTTATACGATTCCTCGTTGGATGTATCAACATTACAACCTCCCTCGATCCATACCCAGTTTAATGGATTCGGAGTTAAAGGTGTCGATTGAATCTAAAAATGAGCCAGAAATGAAAGGTCAAAATGTGAATGATTTCAATTTTAAAGAAATACTAGATATATGTGTACCCAATCATAGACTACAACATGATGAATCAGATATATCATTAAAAGAGACAGACGAAACTGCTGAGTCTAATAACTCAATAGAATTAAATATATCCAATCAGTCTAGTGAATCCACCAATGAATTAACTACTCTTATCATTCAGGATCAAAAACATAGAGGGGAATATTATGAGGAACTAGGATTGCCAAGTCTTTCTCATCCATTCTCCATTCCCATTTTATCTACACCACACATCACAGAGACAAGTAATGGTAATCAGATGAATTCGAGCAACACAAATGATATGAGTGAACTACGAGGTCCTCAAGATGAGGCAGATTTAAAGTCTACCGAGTGTGAAATGGTATATTTGGGGTCAAGCTCCATTATATAAAATGTTTATTAGAACTTCCAGTATACTACTAGTATTCAAGTAAAATGAATAATTAGTGAAATGTAAACATCAATTATCAATTAATTGTACACACAACGGCATTCACAAGAGGAAAATGCACCACAAAATAAGAAATGCACATCACAGCACGTGTCTCGGTATACGTCCTCTAGAGGATAATACAGGGGATGAATTACTTTACGCATCGAAAATCCAAATAGCGCCAACAACGTCATTTGTATATATTTTTTATTTACTTGCTTCCCAAGTTGAAAGTCAAATAACTGATACATCTCAGAGTGTATTAAACATTAGGGAATTGATGAAAACTCTCATTTTTTTACTTATGGGACACTACATGTTTATATCAAGTTTATTACACGTAGGTGACTATAAACAAGAATTCTACTTTATTAATTTAATTATGCGTCCTGTGTTTAGTACATACTCATTACTCTCATTCCCATTCGTTTATTTCCTTTTTCTCATCCTACCATCACTGTAATTCTTGTGTCCCACCGTCCTCGACCTTATTCCCCCTTTGTTTTTATTAATTGATCCTGTTACCGATCCTTATGTCTACGTCAACATTGACTGTCATTGGCTGGATAATTCATCTGATTGTAACTCTAGTCGTTTTATATATCCTTTACTACAAGTTCTAAAAGAACTCTCACCCTACTAATTCCTGGTTGAAAATTCAACGCCGAGTCTGAGGAATTAAAGTCGCCCAGCATTCTTACCCCTTGTCCATTATTGACAAGCCGATCGTTGAGAGAGCGACCCAGCGCTCCACCTTGCTGTTGAGGCAGTACTCCGCAATCATTACGAAGTAATGGAAATTGTTGAGTGTACCGTTGTGGTCTGACGAAGAAGGGAGGATCGAACATATGAAATTGGGGAGAGCGCATAATGTATTTTTTACTTATTGAAAATTATGAGTCAATAATAAATTACCAATACCAATAATAAAAAACTAAAACTTCTTGTTTACATGCATTTACACCTTGGGTAAACAATGAAGTAGTTTTATTTTTTTCTCTGTGCTTCTTGGAGTTTATTAATTTATTAATAAGTTAAACTATAATAAGTGAATACATATAAAAACATATTATATAGCTTTTAACTATATTTTCTACTTGATAATGAAACTTCAAATTGAGTTTCCACTAGAATTAAATAAACGGATAGTCGTCTTCTTCCATATCCGTATTAGAAGTTGTTTCTCCGTCATCATAGGGAGAAGATCCAGAATATACCCCTTGGAGAGGATGCACCATTGCGGTGTCACTGTTGCTTGTAGAAATTAACGGGGAAATGGGCGTTGGCTTGGCAGGTATTGGAAGTGTGTGGTGTCCCTCTCTTTGTTGAAGAAAATCTTTCAGATTAGTTTGGGGATGGTCCTTGAGAAAGTTTCGGAATGCGTGGACAATGTTTGTAATACCGCCATTATTTATAAACGTGTCTTCTGCTTTATGCTTGCTTGCGTTCATGAATATAATACAACGTTCCGTGTTATCCTCGTTTGCTACCGCTAAAGCACGACCAATGCCTCCTGATTCCAATTTTCGGACATTAAATCCATCTTCTACGTTCTTGATTTTTTCTTCTGGCCAGGAATTGGGATCATCAGCACATTCAACAACTTTCTGTTTGAGAAATTGGTATGTTGGAAAACGAGGATATTGATCCCAAAGTGTAATAGGACAGTGGGTGGCGTCGACTTGTGGCGTGGTTTGCAAAGCTATTTTGTGTGGTGACATTTCCTGTGAGCATGAACAAGTGTAAGAAGAAAAACATCGGCTTAGATCATTTAGCGTTAGATTTTGCGAGTGGAGCACATTAAAAATCGTCCAATCTGCGTCCGTATCCACTTCCAGGCGGGTAATTACTTTATCATGAATACCGAATAAGCTTAATATCTTCGAACGAAATAGAGAGGGAGGAGATAATGTTTCTTCGTGGATCAAAGCTATACCAACATGATACAATGTATAACCAAAGGCTTTGAGACCTATTCATGAATCTATAAGTACCGCCATTTCGGACTGTGATAGTCGTATTTTTTTCATTGTTTCTATGTATGAAGATGCATCTACCTGATTTATAGGGTCAAATTGAGTCCTATATAGAAAAGCAAGTAATAGAGTGTTATCACGACGAACCGGGTATTTCGTATTAGCTTTATGGTCAACTATACTAAACACTAGGAATTGATGAAAACATTCATTGTTTTACTTGGACCAAAGAGTTGAATACATGACAACAGTTTGAGGGAAGGCACAATATACGATAATGTGGACAAAGATTTTCTCATGGGGAAACGAATTGATTGAAACACGCTGTGAAGATATCCAGGTACACTAGAAGTTCGCTGTGAGTTCTACTTTATTAATTTCCTGTTAGAGAGTTAATAAAAATTAAACCAAACAAATCAATTAAAACTATTGAATAATAACCTGAGTTGCATTAGGCGCAATAAAGACATCAAAGGACGATGCAGGCACTGTTGCATTGACAGATTGACTCACGAAGACTTGATTACAATATTCTAAATCAAACTTGAATACATTTTTGGAAATACCACTGTCGGTTAAAATACCTTGACCGTTACACATGGAGAAATCAAGATTTTGACTGAGGGGATCAATGTCAGGATTAGTCACCATAAACGTACTAAAATCGGCACCTTTTGCCATCATATCGACTTTATTCGACAAAATGTGTCCTTGGGATCGTATGTTTTTACACATAACATTCGTAGATCCTTGTTCAATACAAAAGGCACCCAATACATCCCCACTCGATTGAAAATTGTTCATTTGGATCCCTGAATTTGATCCCACTTTTGAATTAAACAGAGCTAATCCTAAAAAGCCTAACACTCCTCTGACATGGACCATATCATCCGATTGATCCGATGTATAAGCAAAAAGAGCTCCTGAGACATCATCAACATCTGCCATGTCAATCCCTCGTAACAATACGCTCCCAATCCACGCATTGGTATTGCTTATAAACGTATTACAAGTAATCCCTGTGCTTTGAACACTTCGAATACGAATATTTCGACTCGTGATAGATTTAATACTGGTCACAAAAGGAGGATTGAGGATCCCCGATACAACCAAGGTATATCCACTGTTAGGCACTTGAATATTTGAGGATTGAATACCTTCAATGGTAGCTTCTGAACATGAAAGAAGATTTATTCCAGCGGCCAATTGAGCAACTCCCGTTATGGTCATATCATTGCAAATGACTCGACGTATCGTAGCTTTATTACAACGCTCTAAATAAATTCCTGCGACTTCGGCTTGATCCGGTGATTTTATACTCGCCCCAGTCACTACATGAGCTTGAAGTCCATTTACGGTCACATCTTGAATAGTTACATTCGGACAATCTGTAAATTGAATCGCATATTGTTGAGACACAGATTGTCCTTGTACAAAGGCGAGCGATCCTGTATCTAATAGGTTGAGATTGGACAACATAATTTGACTCGCACCATTGGACGCGATGGCACACACTGCAGCATTACGAATAGTACCATTTCGAATGGTCACATTACTCACACCTGGGTCAATATAAATGTTGACCGCTGGAACTGCAGTCGCAGACGATTGAAAAGTGAAACCATTCATATCTAATGTGATGTTGCTGGATGCAATAACTAATTGGACGAGGTTCGAATAATTCTTATAGATACCCGATGTATTGATACCATCTAACGATTCTAATATGGTATAGACGGCACCTGATGTATTTAAAACAAGGGGGGATCCGTTGACGAAATCAGCTGCAAGAATTCCATTAGTAACTGGTATCGAGGACGAAGACGCCACAGTTTTTGTCATCGGGGTACCTTTTCCAGCTACACGGCTTTGACCAGAAGAAAGGAGGAGGCTAGAAGGATTCGAGACAGGAATGCCAGCTGTGCTAGATATATCGGCCATGCCAGCTAAACCCTTTTTATGCTTAGACGATGAGGATGAAGAAGATTTCTTTCGTTTCATTTTTCGGTTATGATGACAAATACAAGTCGATTGTTTACATTTGTTACAACACTTTTGGACGGGAGGTAATTCAATGAATATTTTTGGAAGACATGAATCAGGGATAGATTTCATACATGGTTTCGGACAGGGAATTACACATGGAATGGGATTAGGACTCTTGTATCCAAGATATCGAAGTAACTCGGTCTCTGTAATAACGAATTCTTTTGGCATTTAGATCGAAAGGATGATACCAATGAAAGACGAATAAACGAGGAAATATAAACTTTTTTTATCTTTTTTTTAAATGTTTTGTTGGCGAAGACGATAAAAACACACGCCTACTATAATGTTACAAGTTGTTTTTTTTTCATCTCTGTTTTTTTTATCAGGAAGAAACATTGTTTAGTTAGTAGAATAATACAACAACGTTATTCCATTAGACATATCCATATACGTTCCAACATTCACAACACATATAATTAAAAATTTCTCCTTTCTAAATCCAAAAATAAGTAGAATATAAGATCATTTTTCTACCTTTTATCAAATTAATACAACAACAGTTGACAACAAGAAGATTCTAATGTGTCCATATAGGATATCATTATTTCCTCTTCGTTTCTTGTTACGGTAAGAGAATCTATCAATCAACACATATTGTATGATATTTACTGCCGAAAGAAGTCTATGAAAAGCTTTCAACGTGTTAGAAAGTACCTTTATAAGATAGTTAAAAACATGCAATGTATATGGTTGTTATTTGCAGGATCTTGCCAGATTTAGTATATAATATTTGGTGTCCATGCATATGAAATTTGTATTCATTTACATAAATATGTTGTTTTTACTTGAAGAAAGATTACTTAACTACCTAATCAAAAAATCAATATCTTCTTATTTTCCAATAAAATAAAATAAATCTTCTCTAGGGCAAAAGGTAATAATGATGCATGGGCAGGATAAGTTAATAATATAAAACTCTACCTCTAGCAATGAAAAGTCCTCTCCAAAACTCAATTTCTAAATCTTATATGCATGAATACTTTATTTGTTTTGGTTAAAGTTTCCCAGTAACTGCACATACAGGACTGAAATGTGAGTAATTTGTTGCATAGGTGAGAAACGGATGACGTAGAATTTTATATATTATAAAAAATACCCAATTGAAATTACGCATGAATATTCTATTCGTAACTGAAACTTGCTAGCCGTTAGAAATTATATCGATCACGTCGCGTTTCTCTATATAACTGGTTGTGATTTTATGTGAGCATTGATGAAATAGAAAAAAAATGAAACATTTTCTACAATGGATGAATTCTCATACTATCACGTACGCACTAAGTCGAAATGAATGCCAATGTAAGTCGGTTGGCTGAATCGTTTAGAGAGCGTATCATCAACATATTCGAACTTTCTCCGTTGGTTGATGACTATGAACTTGAAATCTTGAGAATTCCATTTTTTGATTCTACATTTTCTCAACCTAGAGAACACGAAGCACTGTCTCTTGTTGTAGAGGAGGTGAAATCGTTAGGTTATACAGCATTTTCAAAAGTGCTAGTTAATTATAATTACAATGGTGAAGTGAAAGATTGGTGGAGTATTATTATCAGCAGGCTGTCGAAACAACAAGTAGATGCAGCGGGAGACCATGACGATCTTTCTGACACTACTGAATCAGATGAGGACAACGGTATTGGTCACTAAAGTTCACTCCGATTTTAAAGCGATTAAAAAATGATCTGATTGAGATCTATAAACGCGCACATAGAGAGGTTGCTTTTTTTGAAATTCATTGTTTTTTAAATTGTGCATTTAAGAGAAAAAAAATAGATAGAATCAAGCAGCATATTTATTATTAGGTCGATGAGTATCAGAGGTTCAACTGGTTCGAACAATACAGTATATACTCGTAAACTTCAAAAAGTACAAATTGATAGGTTAGCGATAGGAGGAGCGGGGAACAGATCTAATGCGTATATGGGAGCCCTTCATCGATTGCGAAAGCATTTAGTACATACTCGTCATTTTGTAGGGGTGAGTGCCGGTAGTTTGCTTGCCTGTTTGTTAGCCATGAATATAACAGCGAAAGAACTCATTGCTAGGGAAAAGGAAATGCCCTTTGGCATTCAAATGAAATGGTATTTGCTTGCGATTTGGCAAATCTGCTGGCATCAAAATGGTGTAGTGCCCATCTCTGAACTGAGGAAATATTTATGTCAAGCCTTCGATCGAGTTCGTCCTCATGCTTCTACCACTATGACGTTTAATCGTCTTTTTCAAAAATACAAAGCAACTGTAGAAATTCAAGCAGTCGATATTAAAACAGGAAAACGTATAGTGTTTAATCGTGTGAACACCCCTGATTGTTTACTTGTCGACGCCGTCTGTGCTTCTTGCGCTATTCCCGGTATATTTAGTCCATTTGAATATGATGGACACGTACTCGTGGATGGTGCTATTTTACTCTCGTTTCCTTGGAAATCATTAGATAATCCAGACCTCTTTTTACCCGTCATCGACCCATGTACCCTTGAACCTCTAGACCATCCCCCAGTCACTGTTGGACTTGTATTACATCATCATAATGGTGACATTAAAGAATTGAAAGAGTCAAACGATTTTAAGGATTCTAAAGATTCTAAGGATTCGAATCATTCAAAGGATACGACTATTCAAGTCCATGAGTCTAATCCCATAGAGGGACCGAAGAAAAGGAAGAAGATGCTTGAATGGTGGACCCATCTACAAAACAGCATGGTGCACGTATGTACAGGTGTGCCTCCCCAAGTCACGTCCCATTCTTCTCCTCTGTCTGTGACTGAATACACTGCCTCGGAAGAACCATCTTCTAGTTGGTCCTGGTCCAGTCTGTTAAGTGTGTGGTATCGTGCCTTTAAGCAATTAGAAACAGGGACTGATCACAATCATAAAAACCTTATACGGATTCCTGTAGATAGTAACGTGCATGGGTCTATTTTTCATGCCTTGTGGCCAACCCCAGAACAAAAAGAAGCATTACAAACGTCAGGAAGTCGAGCTGCTCATAAATGGATATTGATGAATGGACACGAATTAAATCCTTCCAACGAATTAAAAGAGTACAAAGATACATAATAACTTGTTCTATGAACTTCGCAAATGCTTTTTAACGTATTCATTTTTTCAACTATGCATTACATATTCATTGAATTAATTATTTCTGCATGTCGCTTCATCGACATCCCTCTATATTCATAAACATAGGAACAAACAAACCCATTCCACATTATCATTTATATTTTATCATTTGTTTTTGTTTTATATTTAATTTATATTTATCATCATGTCGGAGATGTTGATTGATTCGCCAATACAACTTCCAAATTTACAAAGTGTACAATATGAACAACAAAAACCTGGAAGTGAATTGGTTGAAAAGAAATATATCAAAATGACACAAATAGAGCATATCTTGAAACGCCCAGACACGTATATTGGAAGTCTTAAAAAGACAACAGAAGAAGGATATGTTTATTTAAAATCTGAAGGAAGAATTTGTAAACAAGAAGTTACATATGTACCGGGTCTATTTAAAATATTCGATGAGGTCCTTGTGAACGCGGCAGATAATTTTCAACGTGATCCAACTATGGACACTCTTAAAGTATCTATTGATGCTCAAGGTGGATCAGTTACAGTATGGAACAACGGGAAAGGAATTCCTGTTACATTTCATACAGAATATAATTGCTACATTCCCGAATTAATTCTAGGACATTTGCTGACCTCTAGTAATTACGATGACACGGAAGCACGTATGACAGGAGGAAGAAACGGATATGGATTCAAACTCACCAATATTTTTTCAACAAAATTAGAAGTAGAAACGGTGGATAGTTCGAAAAGCTTGAAATACACTCAAAGATGGACCCATAATATGTCTGAGAAATCAGAGCCTGTTTTGAAATCTGTAAAACCAAATACTTCTGATTATACTAAAATCACCTTTTGGCCAGACTTTGAAAAATTTGGAGGCCTGACTTTGCTTGACAACATTGGATGTATGACCTCCTTCTTAGATACTGATATTTTGTTAATGATTCATAAAAGAGTCGTGGATATGGCGGGTGTCGTCTTTCAAAAAACACATCCCTTGAAAGTGTATTTGAATGGAGAAAGAATTCACATTAAAAACTTCAAGGACTATGTGAGATTGTGTCAAGAAGAAAAAGTCTGTTCTGAGAATGAAATCCCAGAGGATACGGAACTACAGATAGAACTTACCTCAACACATACACTTGATATGAATCCCATAAAGATAAATACAGACATTCTTATGGATCCAGCGAATGGCACTCTTAAAACTATTCCAAAAAAAACAAAAAAACAAGATCCATTTTACTATGAACATATGGGGGAGAGATGGGAAATAGCTGTGTCTCATTCAACAGGCTCCTTTCAACAAGTATCGTTTGTGAATTCTATTTGGACCTCTCAAGGGGGATCTCATGTAGACTACATTGAATATCAATTATCTAAATTACTCGTAGATTATATCAAACATAAATATAAGCTGACTGTGAAGCCTGGAATAGTGAAAAATCATTTGTTTTTATTTGTTAATGCCTTGATAGTGAATCCTACCTTTGATAGCCAAACCAAAACGAAACTCAATTTAAACAGACAAGCCTTTGGGAGTAAATGTGAACTTGATGAAAAGTTCTTAAAACATGTGGTCACCAAGACTAAAGTGGTGGAACATATATTAGCTTATACGTCTTGTAAAGACGATAAAGAACTGAAAAAACATGACGGTAAAAAATCGAAACGACTGACTGGAATTCCTAAACTAGAAGATGCAAATGATGCAGGAGGTCGTTTTTCTCAGGATTGCACTTTAATACTATGTGAAGGGGACTCTGCCAAAGCTCTTGTTGTATCAGGACTTGCGGTAATGGGTCGTGATAAATATGGAGTGTTTCCATTGAAAGGAAAGTTATTAAATGTGAGAGAATGTGAAAAGGGCAAAGCAATTTTAAATGAAGAAATTGGATATTTGATCAAAATATTAGGATTGCAACATGGAAAGAAATATGATGAATCAAGTGCAAAGGAGCTTCGATATGGTCACGTCATGATATGCACAGATCAAGATAGAGATGGAAGTCACATTAAAGGATTGATCATTAACATGATTTCGGCTTGGTGGCCCGAACTTCTAAGAATTAAAGGATTTTTGTTAGAATTTATAACTCCCATTGTAAAGGTGAAAAAGTTCGTAGGGAAAAATTCAACCGCGTTAACATTTTTCAGTCTACCGGAATTTGAAACATGGAAAAGCGAAACACAAAATGGAAAAGGATATAATATTAAATACTACAAGGGTTTGGGAACATCTACCTCTTTAGAAGCAAAAGAATATTTTAGTAATTTGGATACACACCGATTATATTTTGAATATGTGGATGAAAAATGTGACAAAGCGATTGAACTCGCATTTGCAAAAGGTAAAGTGGAACAGCGAAAAGAATGGTTATCCGAATATAAACAAGGAACGTATTTGGATCAATCTACAGGGGTTCTTTCCTATCAAAATTTCGTACACAAAGAATTGATTTTATTCAGTATCGCCAGTAATATGAGAGCGATTCCAAATGTGGTAGATGGATTAAAGCCTAGTCAACGTAAGATTTTATATGTATGTTTTTTCAGACATTTAATCAAGGAACTCAAGGTGGCGCAATTGGCAGGATCGGTGGCAGAAAAAAGTGCATATCATCACGGTGAAGCATCTTTGACAGGAGCAATTGTAGGACTGGCTCAGAATTTTGTAGGAAGTAATAACATCAATTTACTCTATCCCAGTGGTCAATTTGGAACACGTCTCAATGGGGGAAAAGATGCGGCAAGCGCACGTTATATTTTTACCAACTTGACGAAAATCACAAGATTTTTGTTTCCATCGCAAGATGATGCCGTGTTAAACTACTTGAATGATGATGGGCTTTCAGTGGAACCTGAATATTATGTGCCTATTTTACCAACCGTTCTCGTGAACGGATCCTCCGGGATAGGCACTGGTTGGGCATCAACGATTCCAAATTATAATCCTCGGGATTTAGTAGATTGGATCAAGGCACGTTTAACCAACAAAGCAGCCACAAGCGTTCCTCTTCATCCTTGGTATCGAGGCTTTACAGGCACGATTTACCCGTCTACAAAACGACAACAATATACGGTGTACGGACGACTTGAACAAATCGATGAAACGACAATAGCCATTAAAGAATTACCGCTTCATACCTGGACTACAGATTATAAATCCATGTTGGACAGCATGTTGGAAGGAAAGCATATCAAAGAGGTGAAAGAATACCATACTGATACAAAAGTATGCTTTTTAATCAAAATGACGGAAGAACAAATGATGAAAGCAAAATTGAAAGGATTGTATAAAACGTTTAAACTCATCTCCTCGATTCAGACAAGTAATATGGTATTGTTTAATTCTCGCGGTCAACTTCGAAAATATACGAATCCAGAAGAAATTGCTGCTGAATTTTATGACATACGTCTTCAAACCTACCAAGCCAGAAAAGAAGCACTTATTGTTGCTTTACAGGAAGAAGTTGAAATATGTCAAAATAAAGTTCGTTATATTCGGGCAGTATGTAATGGAGAATTGAAGTTGAATGTGAAGGTGGACATGCTACTTCAACAACTTATCACGGATCAATATAAACGTGTTAATCACAAAGAAAGCAAAGAAGAAGACATAGAAAACAATGATCAGTTAGAAAATGAGGGGATAGAGTTCAAGGAGCCTAAAGTAGGTAGACGAAAGTCACAAGTACATACTCTACCTCATTCAAATGCCGTTCCCTTATCGGATTATCACTATTTAGTACATCAAACTCAATTATCTCTAACCATAGAAAAAAGTAAACGACTTGAAAAAGAATCAGAAGAAAAACAAAAAGCATTAGAGAAATTGATTGCTACACGACCTGAAGATACATGGATGAATGAGCTCGATACATTTCTAATAAAACTCAAAGAGTTTGAAATGGAAACGCTGGAACAAGATGTCATTGTATATCAACCTACTAAACGAAAGGAAGAAACAAAATCCAAATCTAAAAATAAACTCCATGAGAAATGCTTAGATGTGAATACAATCGAAGGTGTTTATTTGGATCCCCTTTTGGAAGTAATTGAAGTAAAGGTGGATAAACGGGTGAATGAACCAAAGGAAACAAAACTAGAATTTAATTCTAATGCTACTACCACGAGCAATTTGACTTCAATACCTGTATCTTCTGTCTCTGATATATCATCCTTGTGTTTGGCCGATAGGTTAGCGGTCAAAATCCATCAAATGTGTCTTCCATCTCAATCTTCCTCTAATTCATTAAAATCATCGAACTTGTCAGTTTTCAAGAAACCTAAACGTTCCAACTCTCATAAAAAAGATAAAATGGAGAACAAATTGGAAATCAAGAAGATTGAAAATCGAATGGAACAGGAAGAACACATTCAGGAAGAATATGGAAGCCTAGATAGTAGCGAAGACATGGATGAATAAAACTTGTAAATTAAATTCAATTATTCATTATTTCTTGTATTCTAGAACAATAAATTAATACCGTAATCACTGCATTTTTTTGCGAGTTTCTCGATGTGAAAGTAGATCCATTTTTTGGTTTATCAATTGCATTTTTTCTTTGTCACGTAGGGTAGTATTTGCCAATTTGTTGTTTATATCCAGTAGTTGTTGGTCAATAATGGCGATGGAGGTAGATTTCCAGGATTCATTCATAGCAGAATTTACTGCCTTCACTGTATTTGAGTCGTCCGAATAAACCATTGGTAAAGGTAAAATGTTCCCCATGTTAATAGAATTTAAAGTACCAAGAGAGAATGGAGTTTTTTTTTGTTCTATTCAATCGGAGACGATTGACTTGAGTGAAAAATGTAAATGAAATAACATGACCTGATTGATTGTATTTATGTAATTAAATTTGATAATTCTAAATTTCGTTCTTCATCAGACAATTGACTCAAATGAGTTAACCAAGAAACGACAGGATGAGGACCTGATGATCTATTTTGTGCGAAGCTTGGAAAGGCCTGTAATACATCAAGTCGATGTTGCTCCCATAATTGTAATAATCGAGATCGATAATCCTCGGTTTGAAAATAATTCAAATACCATAAATGTAAATAAATACCATTTAGTTCAAGTTGTCGATCATCGTCCCATACACGACTTAAATGACTTATCCAAGATCGTGGACCATCGTCAAGACTAGAAAAGACTTGTAATAAAGAAAAGCGGCATCGATTATACCAATCTTGAAGTAAAGGGATAGGATCTTGATCTTCTCCAGGTGCAAGCATGTTGCGCTGTTGAAAATATTGCTGATAGAAAAGGCGAAGTTGAGAAGGTAGATTGACCGTGATGTATAAACCTAAAGGCACCACTTTATGAGGACGAGTATCTAACCATGTTTCATATGCTATTTCATCAGTACAAGTATTGGTTCGTACACACGCTTGTTTAAACTGGACGGAGGCTTTATATTCTGCCTTTACCTCTTCTCCAAATAGTTTCACTTCATGAAGTACATAATTGGACGAGGTGTTGCTGAGCTCTTGAAAAGGTGAATTGCTTTGCATTTGAGCAGATGTAATGGGCAACATAGACCAAAATTGTAACAAGTCGTCTGGTGAGTCAAAGGAGGACAGTGCAGAGCCTCGTAAATATGTGTTCCAAAATCGTCCTATTTTATCAAATGCATCTAAAGGTCCTACATTCATTCCTATCCAAAAAAGAATAACGGATGCGTGTTGGATTTTATCCCAAAAATGCTCGCCATCTTCACGCGTAAATCGCGTCGGGTCTGTATTGACCTCTGCTTCTTGATGAATGACACGTTGAAAATCAAAAAATGTTTGGACATTGTCGTTTGTAAATACACCCAGTCCTAATTTGTTCAATACTCTAAAATACGCAGGTTGTCGTAGTCGTTCAAATCTGAATTCAAGCAGGTCAAGTAAATCTCGGTTTCCGACTCGATATTCCAGTCCCTGTATAAAGGCTGTAGGCCAATATAAGGATGAATCTTGTCCAATCTGAGACTGCAGTTGAAACCCTGGATATTCACGTTCGACTTGCTGTTCGATCCAATTGACATCTTCTGGTTGAAATCCACATTTGGTTGTAGGTTCTTCCGCTTTTCCCTTTGTACTTCGTATCGTCTGATATAAATCTCTAGACGATTCACACAAGATTTTGTTGTTGGATTTCTTAACTTTTACTACACGATTTTCACCTGGAAACAAGACGTCCTCTTCCGGTA
>Ga0206957_1094_pt1 | contig 21219 bp, 20 predicted proteins | sample Alteio_BWOrgHeat_32_FD_152975 | JGI IMG/M metagenome (GOLD analysis project Ga0206957, IMG submission 152975) | Enriched cells from forest soil in Barre Woods Harvard Forest LTER site, Petersham, Massachusetts, United States -... | ecosystem: Environmental > Terrestrial > Soil > Temperate forest >...
CCGTGTCTCCTGTACATGTATCTTCGGTTGTGGCGACAGGTGATAATACACCATTCACACATGTTCCCGTGGCACATCCTGCTACGGAAGGACTAGAACCAGCTAGGGGAGGTTTCGATCCACCTTTCATGATTTGTTTAGTTAGTAACTGAGGTTTAAGGTCAGGTACAACAGCTCCTTTAGGATTACGATATCGTTGTGGTTTAGCATGAAACGAAGGAGTGGAGTTCTGTGTCGTTTGAAGAGGATTCTGCACAGGTGATGGTTGAATGGATGGAGATTTTTGAGCACTTGGAGGTTTTTGAATCGTTCGAGCGTTCTGAGCTAATTGAGTAGATTGAGTAGATTGAGTAGGTTGAGCACGTGGCAAAGATAATGGTCTGGTAGGAATGAAAGATTGAGATGATTGACTTGATTGTTGTGATTGTGCGGATTGTGTGGATTGTACAGCTTTAATGGGTTGCACGGTTTTCGCTATTTGATTACTAGCTATAGCTTTGGCAGGCTGTATAGAAGCCTTAGGAGTATTGAATGAAGTGGCTGTCGGAGTTGGCGCAGAAGCAGGAACAGGAACAGGAGCTGCACAACACGCCGATGTTCCTGTTGAACATAAACAATCACCACAATTACAATCACATCCAGTTGCACCGGCATTGCTTCCACACGTACAAGTAGGACATGTACATCCACACGGTGTCGTGGTATTGCAATTAGTAATATCGACAGTTTGTCCTCCACACGTATCACATTCGGGTGTTTCGGTTTGTGTCAATTGTATAAAATCACATTTACATGGATCGACTTTATCAATGCCAATACAAGCACATGGACAAGGAATATTGGCATCACATCCACAAGTAGGACATGTTGCAATTGGACCCCCCGCATATTTAGATTCATTTAATTCGTCCATATCATTTGATTCATCAGAATTATCTAAATTATAAGGATTATCTTCCATCATTTGTTCAGTTGTTTCTTCATAAATCGGTGTACTGACTCCAAATTCACGTTCAAAATCTTCCTGTGTTTGATATTCCACGCTAATGGGTTGTATAGATGGTTGAGGCGCTTGCACAGGTCTAGATCGTTGTTGCATCTGAGGAGTATAGTTGGATGGTGCAGTATATGAAGGAGTAGATCGAGGAATCGACTGTTGTCTCAAGAGTTGTTGTTGTTGCAATTGAGGACTATATTGAGGTCTCAATTGCATTGGTTGATTATTACTCTTCCTTTGCTGAACTTGGGGTTGAGTAGATTGAAATCTTGGTTGAGATGAGGGTTGAGCGTTTGGCTGGGCACTTGGTTGAACTCTTTGTTGCATTTGAGGTTGATTAGACTGTAATCTTGGTTGAGTTCTCTGTTGCATTCTATTCTGTTGTCTAGGCTGCATCATCGTTCGATTGTTTGCACTGGCAGTATTGGATGTGACTGGCGCGGGAGGACATGGAAACGTCCCTGGCACAGCAAAAAGAGGAAGCCCATCACAAATAGTAGTATTAAACACTTCGCCTTCAGGTACATTATCGATATCGACTTGCTGTCCGGCACATGAATCAATCACGGACGTAGTTCCGGCACAGGGTTGTTCCACTCCTTGGACACACACTCCGGTGGATTGAACACGAATATTGCTGGTGATGGTAGGCACACATCCTGGAATAAAAGGTAAAGGGACTTGGCAAGAACAACAATCTACATTATTTCCACAATCCATACATTGGAGATTGGGTAAAACAGGACATGACATGACGTAAGAAAAGTAAAGACCGTAAAGAATCAAATGATTTTTTCACTTTATACTTTTTTTGTCACGTGATAAAAAAAAATCGTCTATCTCTATGCGGTTGTTTTTTTTTCTTGTGTGCATCGCTTGACTCTAGACAATCGGAGTCTAGAAGAATATGAGATGAATCGTTCACTCTGAAAAGTATTGAAAAAAATAATGTAATCGACTTGGAAGATAAAAAAAACCCTTTGTATCGACGTGCGAAAAAAAAATCATCCTCTGTCCCTTCTTTGTGTGATTTAAGTGGATCCTTTTGTGTACATCTTAAAAAAAAAGAGAAAAGAAAAAAAAATCCGAGTTCTTTCTACGTGTTAAAAAAAAAACAAAAACATCTCTTCTCATGGCTGAATTTTTAGATTCCGATGAACCTTTCGATCTCTATCCTGGTGAAGAAGTTCACATGTTCCACACTGACACAGCAGACGATGGAGAAGCGACTCAGTCTAAAATGACCCTGTGGACCGTTATATGGGGGGCACTTGCTTTGATTGTCATCATCTTCTTAGCCTTGTGGGCATTCAGTGTCTATCAACGAAACAGACTCATGAAATTTGGACAACAAGTCGGCCAACACATTGGACAAGCTGTGGATCAACGAATGATTCAAGGATCGAGTGCCATGACAAGTCCACTTATGAGTTCTATGCCTGGACCTATGTCAGGACCTATGTCTAGTACTACTTTTTTTCCCATGGGATCTTCCCCTAGTTCGTCGACCATGCCAGCAGTCTCTATGGACAATCCTCAACACGTTTTGATGGTATCGAGTCAGCCCAATACCCCTATGATGACCGATCTCAATTCACCTGTCAACAATGTCAGTAACAGTGAATTCACCAACGAAGTACAACACCCTCGTGTTCATTTTTATCACCATGGCTATGACAACAAAGATGGAGAAAAATTATTCAATCAATATGCAAAACTACAAAAACGATGCCAAAAAGAAGATTTCAAATCCAAGTTTGGACATGTCCGTTTTAATCGTTTGAATGTGTCTAAAGCTCCGAACATGGATTTATATAAACAAATACCTGTTAACGGCGTTCAAGGAGCCCATAAATACCCCATGGTAACCTTTGCGAAAGGCGGAGATTATAACGAAAATGTATTAGGTATGAAAGGATCTAAGACAAAAGAAATGTTACAAAACTTGGTCAATAACATGAAATTAAAAGCCCCTCAAACTCCTCAATAAACGAGGAAAGAGACCAACGTTTAGATTGTTAGAATTTTTTTAGTCTGATGTTTTATGAATGTGTTATATGTTGTGTCTTTAATTCTATTTTCTTGTATTATAAAGTATTTTTTTTATTTAGAACAGCAGATTGTTATATGCGATCCATTCATAGAGTGCGGTAGCAAGGAGTTTAATAAGAGCCACCATACTACACATTTCCATGAACTCTATTTGTTGGCGTTCGTCAGGTATCCAATAACCAATGACTTCGGTATATGTACCAAGATCGTGATAGACTTCCATATGAAATGTCCTTTCTAATCTCGTAAGAGGACAACCTTTACACACTTTCCATAAATACTGTACTCCATACGCTATAATAAAGAAAACAAAAGAGGTCCACCACAGCGGATAAAATGCACAGCCTATGAAAATCACACAAAACGTGTGATGAAATCCGCGTAATAGGATCAGACCGAACCAACTTACAATACGAAATGGAAAGAGGTACCTACTACATATCAATAATAATGCAAGAAGAGTCCACCAAATGACACTATCACAAAGAGAATGGTAAGAAAATATATACTGAAGACTCAAAAACAAACTTGTATGTAAAAGGGATGTGGAAATAACATGTAAGGAATCCATATCAATAATAAAATGAATTAGATGAACATAAACCAAATATAAAATGGATAATGAGTGATTTGGATGGATAAGGATAAATAAGAAGAAGCAAGAAGAAACTGCAATTGTTCCCTCTCATGTATAAATATGACTAAAAAAGTATAAAAACCGTAACATGCAAATAGATACGTTGTATGTATTTTATATGTATTACAATGTATTAATTCCAAATATGGACTCTCAAGTTGTACAATTATACAAGTCTATAGTCTACTAGCATCATATAAAATAAAATAAAATTAATATTATTTAAAGATATAATTAAACGAATGTATGGTTTCAATCCATCCAATCCATCCAATCCAGTTGAAGCATTATTTATTCAACATCACCAACATTATAAATCTCATACTCTCTACGGATTTGGATTTATATCCGAGCCTAAATCTAAATTTATATCTCAATCTCAATCGAGACCACAATTCAAACCTCAATCCAACACACAATCTCAATCTCAATATCAACCTGAACTTAAGCGTCCTCGGGTATCTCATCATGAATCAAACAATGAATTGAAAGATACCAAATCCATAGATATCAAATCAATACAGGAGACAGATCATATTCACAGAGACGTTATTTCACTGTTAGACGAAGAAGATGAACAAGTAAAAGTGGAAGAAATACAAAATGTCATACATCCACATACTTCGCTTACTACTCCCATTCCCATTCTTCCTGCTATCTCTTTTAGTCCGCCGTTTACGTCTCTTCAATCCCTACAATCCCTTCAATCTATCCATATTCCATCTATATTGTCTAAGCAAGGACTTGAAGGATATGAAAATTTTGTTACACGAGAAGAGGAAGTATCTATTTTAAAATTTATTGAGACACAGCGTTGGTCTATGAAAAGGTATAATCGAAAAACTATGTTTTTTGGGCATGAGCCTTATATTCCTATTTCTCAGTGTTCTACAATTCCACAAGAACTTTGTTTCCTAGTCAATCGATTGATTGAACGAGGACTTTTTACAAAAGAAGATCCTCCTACATCAGTGTCCATTCAAGAATATGTAGATAATCAGGGGATTGGGGCACACGTCGACAAATTACAATATGGACCTGTCATTGCAGTCATCAGTATAGGCAATGCTTGTTCCATTGAATTTCAAGAGCTTGGATGGACACACGATCCTCAATACTCTCCTTATGGAACCCCCAGTACTGACTCTATTCCTTCTTGTCATTATTCGATGTCTGCCCATCCTCGTTTCAAATCATTTAAGAGTACGATTGATAATAAAAATCCATTCGTATTAGGATCTAAACGTGTCGTGTATATGCCATCTCGATCCATCTATGTGTTAAAACAAGACTTACGATATGCCTATCAACATTCCATTGCAAAAGTAAAACGAGATCGATGCATTTCGTTTAAGCGTGTGAGCCTTGCATTTAGAACTATTACCCCACGTTTGAAGTACTCTTCTAAATGAATGAATGAATGAATTATGGCTCTATTGACTTTAATGACTTGACGATATTCAAACATTCGCATATTAGTCATTGGTCATTACTCATCAGCCTTGCATTCTGTCTAGAGAGGGAAAATTGAAATTGGAGTGATAATTAGTGGGACCTACGGTAAAAGAAGATTGAAGAGTGGATGGTATATTGACAGCAAGATGACTAGAAACATTTTCGTGTAAAAACTTGAATGCGCAAGGTGCTCGTGGGCATTGTAATACATACCTGAAATTTAGTCGGCATACATACTGATGGGCTTCCTGAACTGCTGAATTCATCCAAAATTCTTCGCGATTCCTTACGTTTGTCAAACATCCTCGATCTCGATAGTAATCCACAAACTTTCTTTCCATGTTGTTTATTTCGTGTAGGAGTGAATCACCGTTTGTTTTAGTAGTATCTGAATGAAAACTATGTGGGAATGTCTTTAAATAACTGCCATTATTAATAGAATCATAAGTGGGAGGTTTGTTCCAAGAAAAGCCAGTAGTGATCGTATTTGGCAATGACATGGCACAATAATGAATGAAATAAAGTAATATAATAATGCTCAAGGTGATTCTATTTCAATTACCTTTTTTTTACTTTGAAATGAGTACATGTTAAATTAAATCGTTCTTTATATATATATATAGATAAAAACGCTATAAAAGAACAATCAATATCAACAAAATACCGTAAAAATCAATTAACATTTTCATATTCGTCGAATTTATAACGAGACGATGGAGTGAATGAACGAGATCGACTAAATGAAAGATCTGTGTCATACGTGGTAGGACGTAATGCTTCTTGAAGCCATGCTTGTGATTCACCTTGTACGTTTAATCCATTACGTTCATTGAGTGCATTCAATGCATTTGTTTGAAATGTTCTTTGATTTCTGCGTTTTATCATATTGACTGGATTGACATATTCATAAAACGTAGTAAGCCACGGTGGAAGATACCCTGCTAATCCTGAACGAGGTTGATTTTGATTTATTTCATTGCTTGGATAATGAGTTGAATTGGATTGAAAGGAGTACGAAGGGAAGATGGGTCGACGAGTACCCGCACTTAGATCATATTGATCCCATAGCGATTCTATTTTCAACGCAGTCACATCACGACTATTAAACAAATCAATGAAAGATTCAGTAAGTGTACTAGGAACATTTGTGAATATCGTAGGTCGTAAGTCATCCGTAGTGACGACCACAGACATTTGGGCAGCAGTAGGGCGAACTGTTGCAAGTAATGGGTGTGCCATATAAATGAGTCCAATACTCGCGTACAACAATCGTGTATAAAGAGATGGAGGAAGAGATTCAGAAGTCTGAGAGGTCCCAAATTCAACTAATTCAGGTGAATAGGGGGTCTGAGTTGATTCAACTGGTTCAAATGATTCAAATGGTTCAATTGATTGCGGTGAATAAGGTGAATAAGAATAAGGAGATGTCTCAGGTGAATAAAGTAAAGAAAAGTCTTCATTTTCTTGAAAGCGTCTATGACTGGTAGATCTTTGACTTTGTGGCTGACCTTTTGAAGCTGCAGTTTGAAGAATAGGATACATTTTGCGTATAAATTGGGAGGTTCTAGATGCATAGATATTCATGAATTGATTTTTTATAAAAGGAGGAATAATTGCTTTGCTTTCAGTCCATTTCCAAGACAATTTTTTTTCATAGTCCGTATAATAAGAATATCCAAGCACAAGTTCTTGAAATGTAATACTTAGGGCAAACATATCTCCAGAAAACAGATCGTTTACTTGTCTATTTTCTTGACTGGTCAAGGGTATATATCCTAACGTTCTATCATATCCTTTTGAACAAGAATAGGACGGATTCGTAGACAGCGTCGATGCATTAATGTTCTTTTCATCACCTTGATATACCGGATTTAAATTTAAATATTGCTGATCCACTTTACACGTGCCTCCAAAATCGGCTAAATACAAGGTTTTGGTCGAGGATTCTACTAATAAATTGGCAGGTTTAATATCTGTATGTGCAAATTGATCTTCATGAATGGCAAATAACGTATGAATGAGCGATTCAATATTATTGAAAAGGGACTCTGGACTCCATACCGTATGTGTATGTGGATCTAGAAATTGAGACGCCGATCCTCCTTGTACAAACGGCATAATCAGTGATGTCGCATATCTATCTTCATTTATGATATAAAGCCGAAAAGATTCACTTGGTACCACCAAATGACAATCATTGAAATGATTGTTTCCACAGGTTTGTTGGAACATCGATGGCAACATTGCTTCGCGTCGAGCATTCAAACATTGTTGTTCTGTTGTTGTTGTAATGACTTTAACCACTTGCTGGGTACCACATTTATAAACTGTTCCAAAGGATCCTTCTCCAATGATTTGGAGCTTAAAAGTAGGTATCGAATAGCGATTGGTATTTTTTACATCGTTATTTGTATTTGTACCACATCGTTGACTTAGCCATCTTTCTAGACTCGGTACACGAAGAATAGAAGGATCTTGTGCCCATTCACTTGGATTACACGAGGATAAAGACATATGTTTAAAAATATATTCAGTACCTATTCTTTTTTTTCATTCTCTTCTTGGAGACTGTAGGAAGAAATCCAGCACGTTTTTGTGCATCTTGACAGTAACTGGTTGTTGGTTGTCCTTCACACCAATTTTCAAGATCTTGCTCCGTTAAATAGGCATTGTATTTTTTAATGGAAGTCATCGTTTTATATTCGGGATCATATATATTTTGCCATACTTGATAGGATCCATGTAGTCCCACATCGATTCCATACGGAATGAAAGGAACAAATGCCATAGGATGTGCGCGAGCTTGAGTTCTAGAGGATGATTCCAATTCCGACTCTTCTTCATACGGGAGTGGAGAGATTTTGTGTGCTTGAACAAGTTCTTCTACTCCTGCTTTTAAACGATTTTGCTCAATCCATACTGGCGACCTCGACACAATTGATTTATATCGACAACGTCTAGAGTCATAAGAGGAGGTAGAGTTGATCGTTGCTATTTGAACCACTTAAATAGGTTATATGATTTACACTTGTTGAGTTATGTGCTGAGGTATTTCTACGACTCATTCTTGAAATCTGTAAAAATTGTATGTCACGTAAATCAAAAATGGACTATACAACTTTAAAAATACTGATATTGTTTCTTTTTTATTTGTTTTTTGTTACTCTTACTATCACAAACTTAACTATGGTCAAAATAATGAGCTAATTGGACATTTTATAATCGGGTTGTCCTTTGCTATTTTTCGTAGGATAAAAGCGTGTGATGGGCATGCCCATGGAACAACAACTATGATAGAAATATTCAGTGAGTGAATCTAAAATCGATTTACCTTCAAAGTGAGATTCTTGCTTAGAAATATGATGTTCAATTCCAACTTCATCAGTATCACTCAAATCACTGTCGAACACGAGTGGGGCAGAAGTAAAACTCGATTCATTCATCTTCACATGAACAGGAGTAGAGTTGGTTTGAATCTGTCCTCGGCTGCTTTCTTTTGGATCTTTTGAATCTTTTACATCTTTCACATCTTTGTCTTTATCTTTATTTTCCTTCATAGGCAGCTCTAATTCCGCATCGTCATCGTCGTCGGATGAGATAGGTCTATGCTTTGATTTTCGTTTATCACGTCCATGCGAAGAAGATGTATGACCTTGAGCTTGAACTGGTCCATGACCTTGTCCATGACTTGAATATGATTTAGAATGTACTCGATGGGTCCCTGAATGACTAGATTGTGCTGAACGTGGTGACGGATCAGTAGGGTTGGACATAAAGGAAACTAGATGATAACAGATGTAAAAATAGGATTTGTTACTTTTTCTTTTTATCTATGCGTGTTTCTTTAAAAAAAATAGTTACATAAATTCAATTGTTGAATGAATTCCTATGTTTTTGCTTCAAATGTCCAGTTACTTACTTAGGCAAAAGTTTTTAGGGTGGATTGAGGTGGACCTTGACTGACACGCATAGTCCCTAAAGGACCTGTAGGTTGGACACCAGGTATAACAGGTCCTGTCCCTACACTTGGGACAGCAGAAGCTCCGAACGTCCTCATTTCGCTAATTCTTTTGTATGTTCCATCACAACCATCGACTGCACAAGCTTGAGTGGAAGGATGAGGGGAACCACATAATACACGACAACGTCCACATCCACCTCCGAAACATCCGAATCCACCACATCCAAACCCTGGAAAACATCTGAATCCATAATAACCAAAGCCTAAACAGGGTACCCACCAAAAAGGAAAGCCACACCAACGACCTCCCCACCAACTGAGTTCGCAACCTATAGACGAGGATGAACAGGAAGAACTTGAACTAGAGGAACTGGAAGAAGAACTAGAGGAGGAGCTCGATGAACTGGACGAGCTGCTTGAAGAAGATGAAGAGGAACTTGACGAACTAGAAGATGAGCTCGAAGAATGGTGATGATGGCTATGGCTACGACTTCCTCGTCTTGCATTATCCCCTAAATCTGCAGTTCTGAATCTTCTTGGCATGTTTTAAATAGAATATGTATTAACGAAAGGAAAAGGACAGATGAAAAGATAAGATTTCTGATTACTTAGTACAAGGACACGGCGAAAAAAAGTTGACGTTTGATTTTTTTTTCTTTTGCGACTTGAAGCAGGTCTGACACGTTTTTTTTATTGTTTCTTTGTATGTATTTCCATTAGATTTAAATCAATTCAACGTGTAAAAAAAAATAAAGTTACTTGGATAAAAAAATGTATGAAAAAAAAAGGATCCTTTACACCGTTCTTTTTGAATAGTAAATGATTAAATGGAAGTGGGCGATTCACCAGTTTTATCTCCGTATCGGTCTAAACTTACACAACAATTAAGTCAAGATCTACGCTCTCCTACAACCTTATATGGTACCTATGGACTGAATCCGTCCAGTCTTACACCTACGCACTTTTCTAATCCATCCGCCATTAGTACAAATCCCTTTTTACCTACCTATGGATATGACGCAATCGCAATGCATCAACAACAACAAGAATCTTTTTGGAACAAATACAAATGGATTCTGAAGCCCATTCTCGTGCTGTTAATATTAGGTGGTATTCTCTATCTCACTTATTGGTGGTTATATCTATATCCAATTTCAAAAGCGAGTTCAGTTGAAAAATCAAAGACTGTTGTACCTAACATAGAACCTGTATTACCCTCTTCTTCTTTGTCGATAATGGATACCAAGTCGATGCCGTCCGACATGGAACTCAAATATGAGAGTGGGAAGTCTCCTCTATCCCCTATTCCAGAAGAAGCAACTGTTCTTACACCTCCTCCTTTCATTCATGGAGTACCAATAAATCAGATAAATCAAGTCAATCAATCTATGCCAAGCTCTATTCAACTTCCTCATATGCCTATTCCATCGAATGAATTTGAAGCTCTAGCCACTGATGAAAAGCTCATGGTTTTACGAGGGTTTATGAAAAAATTATATGAAACAGTCGATCAACAAGATGCGCGTGTCAAACAACTAGAATCTAGATCAAGTCGATTACGTCAAGAACTTGCTCGAATTAGACCCTCTTCCACGCATGTACATCGAAGACATCAAAATGATGAATGAATAAAGTAAAGTACACAGAAAAAGAAAAGAAAGACATATATTTATCAGTGAATTTTATTCTGGTTGTCTGGTCTTATACATGTCGAGTGCAATAAATTCTACATTGAAAGGATTAGATCCTCATACCCATCCATCTTCTTGGCGTCGACACCACTACGTCCATGCGCATCGTCGACTTGATCGCGCCGTTCAGGAAGGTCACATTCAAGTAGTCTGGTGTCAGCATGAACAGCAATGGGTTTCAATGAAGCATTGTCCACCTCATTGTCGATGTGTTCCTGGTCGATCTAAAAATACATTGGCAAGCGTAAGGACACCCGTTAAAAGAACGCCATTTACAGCATATTGAGTCAGTAATCTTGACGTCGCATCTTCCACCGTTTCACCATCTTCCTTCGATAGTGAGGCATCAGTTTTATACACTGACTTGACGGATGTTGGGACAATGGAAGGAGTATCAACATCGTTCTGGATTTTGTCTTTTTTGCTCGATTTAGAATTCAAATTCTTATTGGTCGACTCGGAGGAAAGAAGGAGTAATTCTCCAACTGTGTTAGTGAATACGGGACGTTCTTCTTTGGTATATCGGTCAGGATGAAAATGTGAAAATCGAAAACAAAAATCTCGAACAGAATCCACCCATTCCATGATGATAAATAGATGAATAAATGTTAGAAAGTGTTCCTTGTTGCTTTTTTTTATTCATACAGTGTCTTCCATAATAGTAAATAAATCAACCTGTAAAAAAAATATAATTTGGCTTAATAATTAGAATCAGAAAAGATAAACAAGACCAGGACAAAGAAACTAAAACAAAACAAATAAACAACATATATAATTCGGTCAAGACACTACAAAGAAACATAGAAACACAATGAACACGATCACAGTAAAAGCTTCTACATAATAGGGAGTGGTATTGGTAAAAGATTGCTTGGGAGTAAAGGCTAGGTGAGACTTTGCATCTTCACATTCTTGTTCATTTAATCCAAAGAGGTGTACCCAGGGTGCTTCACTTGAATTTATGGTACAGTGTACAGAATCTGTACTATAATAGAGTCTCTGATGTTGGTCGAGATAGTGTAAAAGAGATTCATAAAGTTGAGGCATTCTATGTTGATGGGTATACGCAGTAAGAATGACCCGTTTGGATGAATATACATCTAATCTCGAACATACATCATTGGATATACCTAAACAATTATAGCTTTCTTTGAAATATAAATTTTCAGCACATTCTCCTTCTATGCGCTTCAGACAACCCATAAACACAGACAACAATAAGAATAAGAATACGATCCACAAGCGATTCATGGATAGGAATATTCAATGACTTCAATATAAGAATACAGGAATAGAGGAACGAAAAATAAGGTATATGACATATAATGAAATAAAATTTGTTGTCAAACAAATCACCCATGCATCATCTAACCATCATATATAGAAAGACATCTCCAAAAACATGTAGAAATAATATATCCCATGCATATGAATAAATTAATTATTCTATATGTGGATAACAATGTTGTAAAAACGTGTTCCAAAAAGGTGTCATGCGTACAGCATGTCCTCCACTAGGAAGAATTTGTTCATACAAAAAAGGAAATTCTTTGTCTTTTAAGGATTTCATTAATATTTGATAGGATTCATACGGAATAATTGGATCGTCTTTTGCGTGAATAGTTGAAATGGGACAAGTAAGTTTAGAAAGACGCTTCGTATTGTCAAATGTATATTTGAATAAGGGCCATCCAAGCCAACTAAGTATTTTTCCTATATGTTTTTGTGCCAATGTGTAAAGCTGATCAAAGGGCATTTCTAAAACTAAGAGCCTGTTACTACTTTGAATATCGTACGCTAAATGAATCGCTATGGTCGTACCAATTGAAATACCATGAATGGTGATATGATCTGGTCCATAACGAAGATAATGAACAGCTAAATCCCACCATTTTCTTGCATCTTGATATAAGGTTGATTCCTTTAAAATTCCTCTTGAACGACCAAACTGACGATAATCTGGAATTAAAACGTCATATCCAAGTGCATTCAATTCATCCGCAAGAGGTCCCCACGCTTGTATTGACTGACAATTGCCATGAAAAACCAAGGCGAGATGGCGCTTGAAAGTGTGCTTACCTTTTATATGTTTCTCTTCAGGAGGCCAGCTAGCATTTTCAAACGCATCTTCATGTCGACCAAACCATACTCCATGCAACACAGAGCTGTCTTCTTTGGACGTTGATTCTAACCAAATTTCTCTGTATCGACTAATGCGTGTTGGAAACGAAACAGGAATATGCCACGGAACTGGACAAGTTTCAAAAATCAATCGATCTTGCCAATGCTGATATTGTCCCAAATTGCAACACATATTTGTGGGTATAAGATGAGATTCAGTCACGTTTGATCGCACGTTTTTTCTTTTATTGTTGTTTTTTTTTATTTCCATTCTATAAGATAGAGATAGTTCATGCTCTACATGAGATATAATCAATTCCCATTCTTAATTAAAATTAAATAACATAATATAGAATATAGCAATTGTATTCCAGAACGTATAAAAGAATCGATTAAAATTGAATTTTCTGTCTAAAATGTTAGAACCAATGCTTAGAAACTTTGCAATTGAAATTTGAAATTATTTGCGTATAACAAGTATAACAAAGACATCTTTTCAAAAGTAATAGTTAATGCATGGGTTCACAAATTACGTATGAACATTTAGGTAATTTACAAGAGGGATATAGAATTTACATGATATGTATGCATGTGTAAAAATCTTGAAAGAGAGGTACGTTGGCAAAATATGTTGAATATATGCTTGGCTCAAAAACAAATAAACTATTGAATCAGTCAATCAATTATCTACTTCATTAATAACATATAGTAATACATTTCTCTTCTCATACTTCTTTTTTATCGTTCTCATATCACTTTTGTTTTGACAGTTTATATCTTGATAATTTTATATCCTCACTGGTGTGTCTGTATTATCTTATTCCATTACTTCCATAACCTATTTTCTCTATGAATTCTCTTCTTCTTTCTAGTATAGATGATAGAGATTCAAAAGACTCTAAAACTCCTACCCTAAATCAAATCGAAAGTCCTGAAATAGATAAGGATCACCCCTTTAGTACAAATACAAATAAATCCCACGATTCTTCAGATTATTCAGATTCTCCTAATCCTGAGAACGAAAGCTCTATCCATTCTTCTCCTGAAGCGTTTCAGGCATTGCAAAAACTTTCTCCTCAAGGAGGTTTTGATTGTAAAGCAAGTACACGACCAGGAGCTGGGTATGGATTATTTGCTACAAAAGATTTAGAGGCTGGACATGTTGTACCCAAAATGTTATTTCCCTTTGTAAATGATTTCCTTATTTTTGAATCTACTGATTTTAATAAATGTAAAGGTAATTTTGAACAACTGAAACACAGATGGAGTTTATATGTGAGTGCCTCTCGTGCAAATTCATCGTTGCCCTGGCTTGATGACATCAGTCGTGCCCAACTGTTAGAGGAATGTAGATTGAAAAAAAGTCTGGGTATTTTTGGATTGAGTAATGGGAGTCTAGACTCATCTCGTACGTTGACCAAGTCGGTAAAAAAGGGGCAAGAGATTTTTAGATCGTATAGTTCTGAATGGTTGACTCATATTTGGCGTGACTTTGTGATTTACGTCATTACCAATCCACGATTTATTGAAGAGGTAAAGGCAAATAAAAGACCTGGTCCAGAATCAACATCAACATCTGCTGATCCTAAACCAAAGCCTTCTAAAAAAATTAAATGTATGCATTTAATAACTCTTCTCAATAATGTTGATGGCATTCGTCGAACTATTTTAGAACTCGTTCCTGAAGACTTGCAATTAATTGCTATTCAAACCTCTTATTTATTGCAATATCTATTTGATGCGGATGAAGAACTCAAGAAATTAAAATTACCTTGTGGATTCCCTAATGAATGGTACAAGGCTCAACAACTATGGATTAAATCAAGCTTGTTGAATGGGTCTGCAGAGTCGAATAAATCTGTCTGATGAAAGTTATAAAGTGCGAATAAACTCCCCACGAAAGGGAACAATGTAAGAGCTATCAAAAGAAGTTCCAATCATACCAAATAGTTTTATATTGTCTGCTGTTTAATTCAAATATGTTTAATTGTATCTTTCTTACATAATTTATGATACGGAAAATAAATCGATCGTCATATATACAACGCTATTATATTATCTATTATCCAAAGTTTTATTTTCAATAACATGACTTGATGGTTGAGGTAAAAAGCCGATAAGCATTCGAGACAGGAAAGGAAGAAATAAGAACGAATATTTTTCTCAAATTGTAACAGCAATATGATTACATTCACGTAATATATCAGTATTAGTTCGATATGACTGATCCGTTCTGAGAGTTGTATTGTTTCCTATCTCTGATTCTACAGAGCTATATTCCAGTTCATTTCCTATCTCACAAAAACTGTCACTTGGATTCAATATCACGAGTTGCCTATGGGCTTGGTGAGGAGGAAGAGGTTGACATATATCATTCATGGTAAAAGAGCATGGAAAGAGTTGATGAAGTTGTTGGATGATACAAGGATTTATAAGTACAAGATCGAAAAACGTAAATTCAACATGATCAATAGGGTTCATATCATGTGGTACGTTCGTATGTTGAAGAACATCGACAAAGGCTTGTAAGATCAACGTTTGAATATCGCATGATAAATCTCCCAAAATAGCATGCTGAGCGAAAAAACCAGCGCCTATGGGACATATCCGGAAATGATACCGCTGAGGAACGGTACCGATAGACCCATAATGTTTTAGGGCACGAATCCATAATTGAATATCTTCTTTAAGTGATTCTAAAAATCGATCTTTCAAAAAGATGGGTCTAGTAGAGGCTGTGACAAATAATTTTGCATCGAGTTCTAGTACATCGAATTGAGCTCCGCATGCTGATACAATGATGACTGGAACAGGACTGGATAACTTCATAAACGATGTTTTATAGCCTCCTTGCGCATATAGACGACTAGTGGATACAATAATCTTTTTCCTAGACAGAATACGTTCCTCATATGTCAATAACGTAGAGTCATATCTCAATGCTTCTTCGTAGGAAAAACATAGCTGTCCAGATTTCAGCTGGATATGATGATCTTGGTCGACACATATCTGGGGCACACACATTAACAATCGTGGAATAAGATTAGGATGAATATGTCGTGCTAAATAGTAAATGCGTGCGTTGATACAACGTGACATATCCTTGATCTCGTTGATTTCATTCATTCTTTTATTGTTGTATTTTTGTATTGTTGTAATAAGTGGGCTTTTTTTATTTATTTTATACAGAGGAAATACTATGAAATTTATATTGCAATAAAACAATATACTCACAATGTACTAACAATTAATCAAACAATGAATAATCATCTGAATTGTTTCTTTCGTCGAAATGTGAATTTAGCATTTCAATGTCCATTCCATCAGGAGGACCATATTTTTTTATCAATTGTGCAATATGAATAGAATCCGTACACATAGATTCCTTTTTACCGTCTTTCGTCAACAATACAATGTCATGTTCACAAGGATCCGACTCATAACAATCCATATTAATTTCATGTAACCTATCAATTGTATCCACATTTGGATCAGGAAAAAAGTGATCTTTCATATGTTTACATGTATCTGGTACTTCGATTGTTTGAATGATCTTTACTATATGTTGTATTTGAAAGGGTTTCGTCAGTTTACATCCCATATTATTTACATACGTAATATTGTGAGTGCAAGGCGGCCTCATGTAGCATACTTCGTCAATATCCAGTATCTGCTTAATTTCGTCCATAGAGAGAGGCTTATGACAGAAACAAATAAAATGAATAAGTAAATATTCTAGTATAAATAAGTATGTTTGGTTTAATTATAAATTTCTTTTTATGGATGAAACATTGATATAACGGTGTAACAATAAATCCCATATATAGAAATATATTGAAAGAAATAGAACGTCGTGCTTCTTCAACGGTTTTCATGATTCATCCTGTTCGTCGCTACTCACTTCGTCGTCCTCGGCTTGATGCCTAGTTTCAAAATCTCGTATTAATTGTAAAACACGATCCTTATCATATAAATCCATTTCATGAGATAGTTTCATTATTATTCGTTTAAAATGAGTAACTCCAGAATCATTATCTCGTGTTCTCCCAAATGGGAAATGTTCTACACCACCTGGAGGTATGCATCCACGTTTGCACCATCCTGAGAGCTCTACTGTAATAAGTTCATGTTGCTCAAAAATAGTGACAAAATCTTGAATGTAATCTTGTTTGATAGCTTCTTCAATTTCCACAATTGATTTCAAGTCTGTGCATTCGTCTTTTAATGCTCGCGTAATGGAGCACTTTTCCATGATGCTTTGTAATAAAAATAAGAGAATACGTCCTTCTCGTTCTGAATGGGAAAGCACTCCTATATCTAATTCTGTTGCTTTTAATTCAAACTCGGTTTTGTTTGTGTCGTCTACTCCTGTCGTGAAGATTCGTGCGTATATCCATTCTGTTGGAATGCTGTTCAGAAGAGCTATTATAGTATCTATAGACATCTTGTTTCTATTGACTTATTAATCTATTGATTTATTGATTTATTGTTGATTGGGAAGGTTTTTTGAAGCAGTGTGCGTAGTTGGCTGACCTTTTACGTGTATGTATATCAACTGACACTTTTTATAAATTTCAAATACAGCAAGTATAATTATATATAGATAAAATAAAATAAATTAAAAGACCATTTAGATAATATTACAATTCAAAACCAAAGCAAGTGTAAGCAAAAAGAAATTGAAAAAAGATAAGTTTGGAAAGGTTGATTGATTAAACCTCTCCCTATACTATCAAAGTATAAAATAAAAAGAAACATTGGTTCTTGATTCTCTTGATATTCTCCATACTCTCTACACTTTTGAGTAACAACCATTCATGTTTACACGTTCATTCAGAGATGAACCACTTGCATCTATTGCTCGTAGCAGACATTCGAGAAGAATAGAAAACGTACGGAGAAGACGCGATGTTGATTATGTCATGGAGCTTATACATCAAGTGTGGCTAGAACACCAAGATGATATCAATCAATCGACAGATGATTTGCTTACTAATCTAGGTAAATTGTTTCAAATTCGTGCGTACATTAAAAATATGCACTTGGAGCATGAGCTCATTCCTGATCAAGATGTGGAAGGGGGAGAATTACTCACCTTGTTGGAATACCTAGATAATGGGGATCTTATACCCTTGTGGGAGGAACTACAACGACGTGAAGGCGTGACTGGTCATACTCCATAATGAGTCCATCGCACGATGTATACAAGATGAGATCAGTTCACACACCAGTTTTTTCTCATTATTGATAAAATGCACGTGTAGTCTGCTTTGTCGTTCGACTCGCAGCCCGATGCACTGCTTCCAACATGGCTTGACGTAGACGCGGATCTGACGCCGCTTGTTTCGCAATATTTTGAACATGTTGATTCCCTAATATCTTGGCAGCCGCTAGTCCTTCTGGTGATTCAGACAACGCTTCTAATCCCGATTGGACACCGGCATGGGCAGCTTGAGTCACAGCTTGTCTAAGTTGAGGATTTTGTGAAAGGCTTGTGAGTAATTGATGGGCAAGTGAAGAAGACGGTAGAGACACAGGCATAGAAGGATTCGACATATTGAATGGATAGAAAGGATAGAATGGATGGACTTGAATATTTCTGTTTTTTTACTTCATTGACTAAAAAATCTTATCTTACTGATTCAGAATGAAACAAACATCGATTATCAGAATCATCGTCATATCTTTTGTGATCGTCATGGAGGACATAGGTACTTACAAACTGTTGATGTGTGAGATGTTGAAGACATGGGAGAAGCTGTGCTTGTTGCAACGGGAAAAAGGAGGGTGGTAACGACCATAAAAAGCGATGAGGTATAGAATAAGAAGGCTGTCTAGATACTGATGTATCTAATGTATCTACAGTAGAATAAAAGGTCACCTCTTCTTCCTGTTCCGAATGTATGCGAAAAAAGATATCACATCCTATTTGAGTTAAGATAGGATATGCACAAGAGGCAATGGTCAAAAGAAAAACATAGACCGACAATAGATATTCACCAAATATGAGGGCCACAATATATAGATAAAGACCCATGAGTCCAGATATCCACAAGAGCTCCACAGTAGGGATATTTGAAAGTTGGTAGTTGCGATTCGAAAGCGTCAAATTGATAATTCGTTGATGCCATGGATGACAATGGAGTATAAAACACGCATTGACGAACAAGATACATGTGATTACAGGTGCACACATATTCCATATAAACCAACTAATGAGAGTTAAGGCATAAGTACTAGAAAAAATAAGAATATATCGACCAACTGTAATACACAAGCATGAAGGATACCATTTGTGAACAATATTATTGTCAGGTAAAACACGGAGATTCTTCATATGAAAGAAATACGAGCCTCGAGGAATAGATAAGATAAGAAAAGGAGAAGATCTGACAGGAGTGGAATTGTTATCGGATCGAATCGTACTCGAGTTAAATACAATCTCCGTATCTTCCAACAGTGGAAATTGTTTTTCATCCCCTTGTTCGACTATTCTTTCTTGAACAGTTTCAGGACCTCTTTTGTTGATACTTTCACTACGTGAGGATACGTTACATTCATTGAAGTCGTTGAACCCAATAAATTCATTGAATAGATCACTAGTACTAGTACTATGGGTCAACCACAATGACGATATGACCCATATTTCTCCAAACAAAAATTGAATTACGTTGATAGCAGAATTAGAGTCGGTCGAAGACATTCTATGAGATAAAAAACTGCTAAATACAAAAAAGTGTCCTAGGCACCAATGAGTTGTAAATCTATCTATGAATCCTATACTGGGTATACACGTTTTTCTAATTGGACGAATTAAGCACGACTTGAAACATGTATTTAGAATCCATGCTTCCACTTGTGTCTTTGATATAACTGACGAATATAAAGCAAAGATACTAAAAAAAAGAAAGCTGAGAATGGATTGTTCAGATGAATAACTCCCAAAAACGGATAAAAAGGAGAGACACATTGATACACACCATACAATACGCATCGAGAGACTCGTCCACTTGGAATATTTAATTTTTTCTATTAACATTCTAATTACATACATACTTGTATAGCCTAATATAATGCCTATATTCGAGAAGATGATAGAATCAAATCCTGGCCCTTCCATAAAAAAACAATTCACTTGACCTAAAAGATCTCCCAGATGTCCACCGATGACAGTCACGCTACTACAACCCATTTCGTTTGCAGTATAATTTATTAAAATTTGAAATGAATATAAATTATATAATTATATAATAAATGTTTAAGTCGGTTATATAACATATACATGTAAATAAACTTTACCAAAATACCATTGCATGGGTTATGATATTTGTTGTAGGTATTTTATATGTTCTGTTATTGGAGGAAATGCAAAATGAGCTAGATCTACATTTTTCTACATTTCTACAACCTACATTTTTCTACAATTTTCTAGATTTTTCTATATTTTTGTGTAGACTTTTGTAGAAAATTGGAGAAAACAGTAGAAAATTGTAGAAAAATGTAGATTTATCTAGATGTAGGTTATAGATCTGTACAAGATAGATCGTTATAGTCCACTACCTCTGGTAGACTGAAAGTCACAATTGCTTTGTTTAGTAAATCAATAAAGTAGGACACGTCTTTGTAGTCATCTACGCGTAGAAAATCTAAAATTAATATAAATATGACGTGTCGAATGATTACGTGTTAAAGGCTGATGTGTCATATCATAGTAGCTTATAATGGTGCTGATGTGGCACTTTGTGTAAAGCTGATGTGGCACTTTACTCTCATATTATATATTTATATTTACTTGTGGAAATCAAAGGTCGCCCATAAAATAAACTGTCCACAATGTAGTGACTCAAACTTCTTAAGCTTTGCGAGCTTTTTATGCCACATTAACCTTTTGATATTTGTGTTCGTAACCATCATCTCAATAGTCACGTATTTTCAGTTATAATAGATCTTTGTATTGGAAAATTGAAATTACTATGAACAGAGCAACAATGTAATAGATTCATGTTGTATATAAATTATTTTATAATGTGTTAGAAAATAAAAAAACGAATGAACTTCATTAAATAATCAAACAAATATCTAAATATGAGTCTAGTCTATGGAGTCGAAAACAACAAAATTAAGACTTTTCCCAAAGATGAAATGATACCCACTACAATAATGTCAAATAATTAAAATATGAATAATACTAGATCCAGAATGGAAACTAACTAACATATTATTTATTAATATTAATATTACTTCTTTACATGTAATATGATATGATACAGGTATTTATTGAATTTGTAAGACACTTCGACAGGAT
>Ga0206957_1095_pt1 | contig 21158 bp, 22 predicted proteins | sample Alteio_BWOrgHeat_32_FD_152975 | JGI IMG/M metagenome (GOLD analysis project Ga0206957, IMG submission 152975) | Enriched cells from forest soil in Barre Woods Harvard Forest LTER site, Petersham, Massachusetts, United States -... | ecosystem: Environmental > Terrestrial > Soil > Temperate forest >...
GGAAACTCTTCATTTCGTTTTGCGATTTTTAGCATACTATCTTTTCTGCCATTAATAATATTTTGAGCCTTATCAAATAATTCAACAGAAATTATGGAAGGATGTAATCCCGATACTATTTTAGATTCATCTTTACCCCAAGCTTTGATATATATCTTTCCAGTATAAGTTACATTTCGCATCATATTCAAAAAGGCCTGTTTTTGGAGAGTCATACCTTTGGGAATTAGTTTTTTGCGAAGTTCTTCCATATTATAAACGCCTTTTGCAAATTCATCAAATGCTTCCTTAACTAGAACGGCCTTATGATTTATTGCTAACGTTGACTTTGCATTGTCATCTCTAAAATTGTCATAACCAAATGGCGCAACACCTGTCCAACATCCTTCTGTTTGAGCTCTTCTCAATCCTTCTTTTGTTCTCAGTGAATTTTTATCGTTCTCAATTTCTGGACTTGTTAAATACACAGCCAGTAGCATTTTGTTGTCGGATATTGTTAAATCAATAGGATGTTCAATGGATTGTACGTCTACTCCAAGCCCTTTCAAAATTCTTATAGTTCTAAGAGCTTCTTCTAAATTGCGAGAAAATCTATCCCACCGAGTAAAGCAAATAAGGTCTACCACCTTCTTATTACGTTTTACAAATTCAAGTAATTTGTTGAAAGCTGGTCTATCAAAAGTTTTTGCAGAAAAATCTTCTTCAAAGTGTTCGATAATAGTCCAAGCTTTTGCTTTGCAATGTTGGATTAAAGCTTCTTTTTGATGAGGTAGGCTAAAGCCTGAACTTGCCTGCTCGTCTGTTGATACCCTTGTATAAATTATTGTGTTCATATGTATTAATTAAGGGTTAACTTTTGGAGAGTTGAGCTTTGAACGTTTGCATTTAATTTTAAAACATTCGTAATCGAGATTTGCAATTTGATAAATTACGTCTCTAATTTTCTTTACGTCTTCATCAGTATATTTTAAACCGGCACTGTTGCGATTTAGAATTTCTTTGGACTTTTCTATTGAAAGCATGGTTTTAGGTTTTTTGATTTATGCAAACATGGAGAATTTTTTCTGCAAAAAAAGGTCTATTTTCTTAACTTTTTTTCAGACTCTTAAAACGTCTATAAGTATTGCCGTTATTGATATTTGACACATTAAAAAGTAGCTTTTTTCACGTGCAGTTTTAAACCTGAATTATTTCAATTTTCAAACTCCTTTATTCATGCGGGTTTCAGAAGGACATTTGCGAGGTATTTCATTTTTAGAGACAAACTTTAATCATTTGATTATCAGCAACATACACATGTATTAAGTATTTGAAAATCAGATCAGTACAATTATATTGATAGCAACATCCTCATTTTCAGATAGTTAATTCACGTAAATTTAGTATATTTACTAGAACAAACAACTTAATTATGGCAATAAATCAAATGGAAGTCGAAGAAAATATTCCTCAAATCGACATCATCTATAACAAACGGGTAAAATCTAATAAATTGATTCAACTGTCAACTAGTGAAAGAACCAACGAGGTATTAAGACTAATATGGAGTAGCAAGATTGAACTCTGCGAAGAGTTCGTTCTGTTACTACTCAATAGAGCCAATAAGTGCTTAGGATACATTAAAATGTCTCAGGGGGGTATTTGCGGAACTGTGGTCGACTCAAAGCTAATTCTTGGTATCGCCTTAAAATCTGCCGCAACCGGAATAATTATCTCACATAACCATCCGAGCGGAAATGCGCAACCTTCCATGGAAGATATAAAACTTACAAAGCGATTAAATGAGTGTTGTAGATTATTTGGTATTCAGCTACTAGACCATGTTATAATTTCAGGAGATACCGAACATTATTATTCTTTTGCGGATGAGGGTGCAATTATATAAAAGTCAAAATGCGCTTTCAACTCTTGTAAATGAGATGTTGAATGCTTTGGATATTTCCAGTAATACAAAAAAAGAATATAGACGTGGCGTTAAAGTTTTCCTTCATTATATTAAAAGTAATGGTTTCAATAAGAATAGTTACTTGGAGTATAAACGATTTTTAGGAGGCAAAATCAACTATACCGTTTCAACAAAAAATAAGTATTTGGTAGCTGCAAAACTTTTTCTCCGGGAATTATGCAAACAAGGGCTTATATCAAATGATATTACTATCAATATAAAATCATTCAAACAAAGCAAGCTACATAAGAAAGTCGGAATTAATGAAACAGAAATGCTTTCTATTAATAGGTATCTGAATACGTTGGATAATTCGTTTACCTCAAACAGAACCAAAGCAATGTTTTCACTTCTCATTTTTCAGGGCTTGCGACAAATCGAAGTTGCCAGGCTAAACGTAGAAGATTTCGATCTTAAAAATAAAAGAGCATTTATTCAAGGAAAAGGAGCAACAGATAAAGAGGCTGTGTATTTACACCCTATCTCGCAAAAAATAATTGCCGCATATTTATCTCAGATTAAACGGAATAACGGAGCTTTATTTTTTAGTACGAGCAATAACAGCATAAATAAAAGGATCACTACTAAAACGGTACAAACTACTGTTAAATCGGTTTTAAATAAACTGTCTATTAATAAAAGCGTTCATGGGTTTCGTCATTTCTTCACTACTCAACTTATAAAATCGTATAAAGGGAATTTGGTTACAGTTGCAAAATATACTCGTCATAAGAGTCTTGAAATGTTGACTGTTTACAATGATTCGATTTTACGCAAACGCGATTTAAAAAGGTACTATAAAGTATTTGACGGAATAAAATTATAAAGAGCTATGACTTTAAGAAAACTCCCGTACAGGAATCTCGACCAATTATTTAGGGATTATTTAACGACTGAAGAAGATCCTCACACAAAGGGATTAATAAAAGAAATTGCGGAAAAAACTAAGCTGAAAGGTTTTATCGGCAAAAAGCAGTTGAAACAAATCTGCTATTGGAAATCTCCGCGAGCAATTAAGCAAATTGAAAGAAACTCTGCCGGAAAAATAAAAACAATCATTCTCCAAACGCTTTCGGAAAAATCTGTAGTAGAGAAAATGAATTTATTGCTTCAGTTATATGGAGTCGGTATCCCGATGGCTTCTTCTATACTGATGTTTCTGAACCCCAAACGGTTTGGTGTAATTGATATTCGGGTTTGGCAGGTGCTCTATCAAATGAAAAAGGTCGGGACTAAACAAACCGGAATCGGATTCAACATTGATGAGTTTGAAAAATTCACAACAATTATTCAATTCCATTCAAATAAAACGGGCTATTCTGCAAGGGATATTGAAAGAGCTTTGTTCGACGCTCATCGGGATTTTCAATCGGGTACTTTATATTAATTTGTTTTAGGAGCCGGACTCCGGAAAAATTCGCTGCCAACTTTTATGTAGGTGACCACTACACCCGAATTACCTGAGTGGTTTAAGGGCGGCGGTCCGTTAATCCGGATTAAGCTCCCACCTATTATTTTATGAGATTCAAGCTATGCTTGGGTTGAAATATTAAAAAGCCCGGAAAACATTTCCCTTAAAGGCAGGACTTTAGATTTTGACTATGCAGGTGAATAACGATTTAGAATAAGTAGGATCAATTAAATCGGCGATATAATTTGTGTTCCATCTGTGTTTCGGTTATGATTTTTAACCATTTTTTATCCAAAGTCCAATAAAGATCTTCCATTTTAACATATAAGAGATTAGTTATGTCAAACTGATCATTACTTGCGGGTTGTTGCCCTTCTAATGATAGCATTTGATTATATCTTGCTCTTGCTTTTAAGTATAAATCCAGTCCTGCTCCTTGATCTACAACTCTTTTATGTTTAACCTTTCTACTATTAATTCCCGTCGCTTTACCAATTTCAATTAGAAAATCATTAAGTGAAATATCGACAGCCTTTTCAGGTTGTTTTATTTGATTTTTTATGGTTTTATCTAAATGAACGTTTCTAATTTGCCCCATTAATAGAGTCCGAAATGCAGTCACCCTTTTGTTTCGACTATCAATCCTTTCTTTAATATTAATATCATTGAATTTATTTCTACATATATTATGAAACCAGCCAATGGATATTTTCTTTTTCAGTTTTTTGCCTAAATATTCATTCGCGGCAAATTCATAAGGAAGATTTCGTAAATAAAATGGGTTAGCATTAATAATTGCTTGACATGCTCGCCAAACTTCTTTTTTACCAATCTCATTATTTAATTTAGGAGATGATGTTAACTCAATAATAGTTAATGCTGTAACAGCTAAAGGCAATCTTTTAGCTAATTCCAAACTGATTTGTTTCTCAGCAATTTTATACCAAATATTTGTATCTGTAATTATCACGGAAAACAAAGATACAAATAGTAGTACCGTTCGATTCATTAGGTTTTGATCTAATTAAAATACCTAAGTATTTTACATGGTATTTTTTAACATATGGGAAGGTCATTTTAGGTTTGGCAAAGGATTCTTGTAACCTTGATGTTGATATTCTCGTAAAAGGAAATCTAATATTCCAAACATGGACGAAAAAGCAAATAAAACAGATCATTTTTATACTACGGATTCTTCCAAGGAAACGCTTTATAACTATACAAAAAAAGGTATTGCCTTTTATATACTTAAAGAAGAAAAGACCGGTTCTGTAAAGTTGCTTCGATATTATTTCAAATCATTACAGAATCATTTTTACTGTATAGATCCATCAAAAGAAAATATTGAAGGGGGCAAAGAAGAACCTTCTCTTGGATGGGTTTTTGCAAATGATAATTCAGACAAATCTTTAATGCCATTACACAGATATAGAAATGATAATTTGGAAGATCATTTCTATACGACAGATCCTGATAACAAATTATTGGAAAAGAACGGCTATCATTATGAAAAAGTAGAATGTTATGTTTACAACAGACCCGTCAAAGGTAGCATTGCAGTTGAGCTATGGGCAATGAATAGCTCTCCGGAGATTTTTAGGAATGAAGAAAAGCTGATTTTAGTTCATGATCCAGAAACGCACGAAGTTCATGTGTCATCTCGACGATGGCTTATTTGGAGTGTAATAATAGCGGTGGTCGTCCCTGTACTTTTGTGGGGATATGATCATCTTGAGAAAAGGAATCAGAATATTGAGCCAAAGGCAGAAGTGAATAAAGTATCTGAAATGAAAAACCCGTCAGTTGAAATTAAAGATTCGTTAAAAAACATCTATTTGATTCAATCCTATAGACCTGTCGAATTGTTCAATGGTGAATTGGTGATAACGCTTACTAAAGATATTAAATTTTCTAATGAAGATATTCTACTTAAAGTAGTAGAAAAAAAGACCGGAAATTTATTTACTACAGAAGGTAAAAAAATTAGAATTGGAGATGTTTTTTCTTTTTGTAAACATACATTCACTTTGTTAGAGTTGAACAATAATGTTTCTTCAAATGATTTACGTTTAAAAATCGAATAATAATTGGATCTATACAACCTTTCAGAAATAGAAATAGAACTTAGAGCTACTTCAGATGCTGCATGTGGAGATGGGTTGAAAGCACTATTAAAAATGAAGAAAATTTCTGTTGCTGAGTTCTTCAAAAATAAAGAAACCCATAAGGGAGATTTTATTAGATGTTGTCATGATGGGTTTAAAATAGCTCAAAGTAAAATTATCGCAAATGTTATTGTTATTCAAGATGAACAAGATATTATTAATGAAAAAATAAAAAAAGCCCGGGTTAATAAATTAAAATCCACACTACCTGAATTATATAAAAAGAAGGAATACCTTGAAGAGATCGTTATTTTGTTTAAGCATTGTGCGGATGCCCTTGTTTGGCAATTAATCCAAGGTCAAATATATATTTCCAGGAGATTACATTTGAAAGTTAAAGGATATAAGAAACTAAAAGAAGTAAATTTAAAATCAGCAAAAAATGTGGCTGATAATATTAATTCGAATCCCAACAATTTCGTTTTAATAACCGATTTGACCAATAATGTTCAGGTAGGAGATATAATTGGTTTTATTGACGGGCAGTTTTGTATCGCTGAAATAAAAGAAGGCGAAAAGAACTTTAAAATTTTGGAAATCATTGATGAATTAAATACTAATAAAACTACAGCAAAAGAAGTGATTGAAAAATTTGAAGGCGATCCGAAATTTATGGAACATCTAGTTAGGACAATTAAACAATCAAAAACTCTTCAGGACGTTCATGAAATTTTAAGTACTGACCAGGGCTTTGATCCTATTTCAAAAAAGAAAATAAAAATATTTTCTCCAAAAGAAGATACTCCACGATATTCTGAACGTCTTTCGTTGCTTGAAAAACAATTAAGCCAAAGAAATTTTTGTGTTTATGATGTAATTGACAATTGTTTACATATAGGGCTTTATAAAGGCGAAATGAGATTTGGTGGTCCAATTATGTTAAAGCAAGTTGCTGCTAAAGCGAACATTTCTAATTATGTTATAGTTGATATATTAAGCGTTTTAAAGTCACTCAATAAACCAATTTATTTTCTTCCCTTTAGCCCTGATCTGATTTTCGATTTAATTTTTAGTAGGGTAACAATGTTTTTTATGTTTGATTGGGATGGCTATATTAAGTTGTTCAATCAATTTGGATTAAGTGCAGAATGGGCGACAAAAAAAGAAACTGCTACAAAAGATAATTCTTCAATCGTTAAGTTCAAAAATAAGGGAATAAAAATTTACTTCGGTAAAGATAGAAAGTCGGATATGTGGGTTTCTCATGGAACTTTAACAAAAATTTGCTTTGAGCATATATTTCCTTCTTACATGGCATATTCAATGCATTATTATTTTAATGAACAGGAGCAAAATTAATTAGATACTACATCCGTTGTTCGGATATTGAATATATCAATCTGATTGAGACCTTTTTCACACTCCACGACCATCTCTTTCCCAACCTCAAACCCACATTCCTCAAGCCATTTTCCAGGCAATCGAATTTCCGGAATCCGCACGTGACCATATTTTCTCCTCTGATACTTACAGTAATGAGAATTACTGGAAGTAGGATTTTAGGGAATAGGCAAAATAAAAGCCAGTTGCTAGCTGGCTTTTATATTTTGAAATGGAATTTTACTGTTCTGAATTATTGCGTTAAGATCATTCGCTTTGTATCAATGATTTTTCCATCTACTACTAACGTATAAATAAACATTCCTGGTTTCAGTTCGTTACCATTTATTGTGATTGCACCACTGCCGGAATTTGTGATCTGAATCGTTTTTAAAAGAGTTCCCTGTAAATCAAATACCATTATACTTGCATTTTGGGAAATGACAGGAACGTTATACTGAATGCTAGTCTGCTGATTGAATGGGTTTGGAATATTTTGCATAAGCATAGCTCCTGCTGTATTAACAGAAGTATTATCATTGATAGCATTAGATATGGCTTCATTCATTGTCGCACCAATGACTTTGTTATTATTAATCGCTTTCATTCCCTGAGAACTGTTGCAGCAATTTGCAATTTGGGATTGAAGAACTCTGTTTGTAGAGTCTAACTTCGCTGTAACCATCGTTAAGCTATCAACCGTTTTACTTAACTCCTGTACCGCTTTTACTAATGGCACAACAATTTCAGCATAATTTAATCCATAGGGATCGCTACTTGAAGATGGCGTGCCTACTATCGAAGATATAAAACCAGCGTCTTTTCCTGCTTGTTCTACTTCTTGTGCTATAAATCCTGAGTGTACGACAGCAGATGATGAACTAAAGTCTCCATTTAGAATACTTAGTTTAACACTGTCAGAAAAATTCTGCATTAGGTAATTTTCGAGGCTCCTAGTATCAAGGTTATAAGTAACAGGACGTAATTTTTTAACAAATGCAAGACCCTTAACATCTTCTACCACATTGGTTTTAAAACGCCCGTCGCTTGTTATATAATTAGCGCCTGAACAATACACTCGTGTAACATTCGCATCTCCAAGCTGAATATAATTGCTGGCTGTAACGACAGCATTATAACCAACGGAAGTAGCATCGATTAAACCAGTTGATCCATTTGAATTAGCATGGTAACCCAAAAATGTATTTTCGTAACCAGTCGTATTCGCATAACCAGCAGATTGGCCAATAGCAGTATTAAAATATCCGGTTGTAGTGCTTCCCAATGCACTCCAACCAAAGGCGCTATTATAAGCATTTGTGGATGTTGTGGGAACAAACACTTCTAATGCCCTATATCCAAATGCCGAATTTCCAACGCCTATGGTATTGTAATATAATGACTCGTAACCAAACGAAGAATTAAGGTTTCCAGTTGTGGTTGATGTTCCAGTCACACATCCCGTAAAAGTATTACTCGAACCAGTTACTGAGGAGCTGCCTGCGTAATTACCGACAAAAATATTATTTGCATTACCGTTATTCCAAAGTACAGGAGAACTGTTTATCATATAGTATGCAGTTGACCCAATTCCTACATTATTGTTTGCATCAACTGTTAATTGTGCATTGCTAACAGAGTGTAATAAGGATAATGTTGCTAAAGAAAATAGAATATTGATTCTCTTTGAGATAAATTTATTTGTTTTCATGGTTTATTTTTATTTATATAGGTTGAATTAAATTACTTAGCAATTAAGGGCAGGTCACATCATCTGTATGAGATATACAGAGAGTATGACCATTCGAAGAAAAAGTATTTCCAGTAGATCCTGTAATTGTTGCTGTACCGGTAAACAAGAATACATTGTTCGTAGGTGCAGAAATACTGCTGGTTGGTGTAATTGATATATTCCGGTAGACTGTATTATTATTAGCAGCATATGAGCTGTAATTGCTGTTACTGACAATGAGTTCGTCGGTTGTTGCCCCACCCGAAATATTAAAACCGACATCACTGGCTCCTCTGAACGCATCATTTAGGCTATAAGATTCGCTGCTGACAAAAGCGCCACTAACGTATTTCATAAACATGGTGCTGTTGGCCTTAATAGTACACTGCGCATGTTCGGTAGCTGTAACACTATAAGAAAACATAATATCGGAGCCTGAGGGAGTGTCTCCATTAAAGAATGCTTCGAAGGTATGATCTGCATTATCTTGATTCATAATTACAATGCCAAGCGTAGTTCCATTTGTATAAGCAAAACCTTTATAAGCAACGTTTGAATTTGTGTATGTGTTACCAAGGAAAGTTCCTCCTGCAAAATTGTTAGCCAGCATTTGATAATGATAGTAGGTTGGTTTTTTACCTCCTATTAAGCCACCAAATTTTCCAGGATCAGAATTTAGAAAACCTGAGTTTGTCTTATAACTATCCCCAGATTGTCCTCCAATTGAACTCCAGAAATTTAATACCTGAACTCCCTGTTCCATACAAATGCCCATCATTTCAGTCCAGAATTGTCCGGCAATAAAACTATTAGTGCCATTGCCGGTCGGGAGATCATTTGTTCTTGTGGCCAATATGTCATTCTTATAACAAATGTTGGCTTCAGTAATTGCAAGTTTCACAGCACTATTCCCACTTGTACTAATCCAGCCCTGTAAATCATTAATATCCTTTTTCAGAGAATTTGTTTTTGTGATACCATCATGATCATACACAATATTAGTTGTGGTATTAGCGGTTAATCGACCAATTACATTGGAAGTCGTTGGGTCGGGGACGTAAGTATCGACAGTAGACTCATCAGTAAAAGGATAGTAATGCCAAGTGAAAAAAGAGATATATGGCGTTATATCGAATGCATTGGCAGCGCCGCCTAACTGATTATAATTTCCGGTGAGCTGTTCCATAAGCCTCGTAAGACCTCCAGTATGAGTGTAGTTATCGAAGCTATATAACTCCGGCCCGACAAACGTTAGTGTTCCCCATGTGCCGTTCCAAATAGCAGTTACAGCAGTATTATATAACACAATATAATCATGTATTTTACTTGCGCCATCTGTACCATCGTAAGCGTGAGGACCTGATTCATTATCCGGCTCATTCGAGTAAATCCAATATACAACCGCATTATAACCATCTGTCTTTAATTGCGTATTCACACCTGTTACCAGCGAGCCTGCATGAGTTGCTGCTATAGCAACAGTAGTCACGTTACCCACTAATTTCAATGGTAGCGTCATCATTGGAGTAATCCCATCATCTTGCATTTTTTCTGCTTTTGCTATATAATCGGCAATGGTTTTATCAATATCATCTCCTGCTCCGACTGTTCCATCAATTTGACAATTTGCTTCCACCAGATTCCCGCCATAACGCATGAATTTAGTTTTGCTGTCTGAAATATAATTTGTTGGAGTGACCCAATAGGTATCCAAAAGTCCAGAAGGTTGAGGGCTTGCTTCTCCTATTGTATTGGTGAGGTCTGCATTTTGACCAAAAATGCCGTTTGAGATTTGAGCATCACAACATGCGCTACCTATTAATATTATTAGTAATAGGAATTTTTTAATGCGAAGATTATTTCTAATAATCTTGCACCTCAGATGTTTTTTAAGCATAGTTTTAAATTGTTTTAAGGTTAAGTTATTTTTGTGTATTGTTTTCCTGCTGAGGATTTTTTGTTTTCCGGAAAACAATAGTCGGGAGTAGGTTAATAGGAGCCAAATGTGCTTTATTCATAGCCGAACAATTATACTATTCGGTGAAAGCCTATTTTTAATAGCCTAAAACTGAATAGGAATAGCCGGTAAAATGCGTTTGATCGTAATTAGTAATTCCAGTATTTTCCAACAGATCATATCATTAAAGGAGCTTACTGGCTACTAATTAGATTCTATTAACGAAAAAACAGGGTATACGGGGAATGATAGTGATAGATTTGGATTGAATCATATTAAACAGATACAAGCAACTACAATCATGAAAAAACACATACTATGGGGTTTGATATTAATATTTTTATCGCCCTGTTGCTTCGCTCAAACTTTTCAATGGGCAAATTCAGAGTCATATAGTTCTAATGTCCAAAGGACAAATAAAATAATACACGATAAATCCGGAAATACATTTATCAGCGGCAATAATGGTCAGTATGCGGATAGTATTTTTATTGTTAAATATGATAGTGCCGGGAATAAACTTTGGGCAAAAAATTATTCAGGTTATGGCGAGATAGCAAGTCTTTGTTCGGATAATTCAGGGAATTTATTTGCGCCTTTATTCATATCAGGATCTAACATAATTATAGATGGGCAGCAATATGACAGAGCATATGGTGCAGACTTCTTCACTCTATTTATCAAATATGATACTAATGGCAATATACTATGGATAAAACAAACCAAATTAGCCATGGCGCTTTCGGAAAGAACAGACAAACAAGATAACATCATTGTAACTGGTAATGTTGTTGCAACGGTCCATTTAGATAATAACATTACACTCACAACTACCTCTTTATATGGAACCAATTACCTTGCAAAATTTAACACAAATGGTGAATGCATTTGGGCACAAGAGAATGATGGAGGCTGGTATCCATTTTGTAATCCTAAAGGTGATGTATTTACAATAGGAGGGGTAGATACTGTAACAACAGTGGGGCAAGGAAGTCAAAAGGTAACCTTATATCCAAGTAACGGTGATGAATATTTTGCCAAGTATGATTCTATTGGGAAATTGATTTGGGTAAAACAAAATTACACAAGTGGAATTGCTACCGATAATGAAGGAAATTTATACGACTTTGAACCAGACAGAAGCAATATTACAAAGGGAAGTTGGAAAAACACTTATTTAATTAAATACGATTCCCAGGGAAATCAACTTTGGAAACGAACACATTTATACATTGACAATTTGTATAAACTTGCTATGAAATGTGGAGCTAATGGTGATTTATATATGACTGGTGGGTTCAGCAATTATATGGCCATTAATGGCAATACCTATAATGATGGAGGGAATACGCGTGCATTCGTTGCGAAAATTGACAGCAGCGGCGCATTGAAATGGATTAGCATTAGTAGTGGTACGGGTGCTGCGGGCGCAAAAGATGTTACAATATCTGATGAAAATGAAATTTATATAACAGGAGATATTGGAGGTGGAGAAAGTATTTTTGGTAGTTATTCAACAACTCAATCATCTGGCGTTTTTACTGCAAAAATTATAGATTCTACAAATCCAACCTCAATAAAAGAGTTACATGTTGCTAATAATTCTTTGTTGGTTTACCCAAATCCCTCTAATACAATTTTCACAATAAGTTATCAAACCAACAACTCCGCAAATTTGATTTTTAATGTCACTAATTCAAATGGTCAGATACTTTACAAAGATCTTGAGGATCAGTTTTCCGGTCAGTATCTCAAAACCATTGATCTAAGCGATCAACCTAAGGGAATTTATTTTATTGAGATAATATGTGGAGGGCAAAGAAAAAGTAAGAAGATTGTGCTCCAGTAGGAACTGCCCTTTTCAACGTTCTTGAAACCACCCTCGTAGAATCATACATAATTTAGTGGTCTATCTTTTAGAAATGTTTATTCAACTTACAGTAACAAGAATTACTGGAAGTAGAAACAGCGGTTAAAAATCTACCAATTTGCTCAAGGGAATATCCAATGCGTCACTGATTTTTTGTAAGGTGGTAAATGTTGGATTAAGTTGAGCAAGCTCAATACGGGCAATAGTACTCTTGGCCATATCCGTATCTATCGCTAAGTCTTGCTGCGAAAGCCCCTTTTTAACGCGAACCTTCCTAATATGCGAACCTAATTTTTTAAGTAAATCCTCGTTTTTCATCAGTAGCTAGTACGCTACCAAGTTCTTTTTTTGCTTTCTTTTTGTGATAGCGTATACGCTATCGATTCATTTTATTTATATATTTGGAGAGAAACAAAACAATCGTAAGTACTACAAGCAAATGAGCCAGCTCACCGGAAAAATTTATTTAATCGAAGAGGATTTCGCATTCAGTGGAGTGCGCGAACCCAAAACCAAGCAAACATCTCACATAATTTCAAAAGTTGAGCATGTGCTTATAAGTGAGCATGCTATAAGTTTTACTGTTATGCCTTATGATTATAAAGGCGAAGAAATCAGTTACAATGTTAATTTAAGCATTGATGAAATTGGTTTCGGGTTCACGGGTAGTTATTCTAATGTTTCAGATCCGGACGCTAAGGGGAACGTGAAATGTGAATTGTTTAGTAATTCCAAGCAATACATGTTGTACGGACGGTGGATAGGTGAAGATGAAGGTATATATACATTTTGGTCAATTATTAATAAATAAAGTTGATATGAAAAAACTAGCGACTGCTGTTCTGCTCGTTTCGATGTGCAAGCTACACGCACAAGAGTTTCTTGGTCAAACAAAACAACAAATTAAACCGCTTTTACCGGAAAGAAAGGAGTTTACAAAATATACGAACCAGCGAATGATCGGCGTATTATCATAAAGGAAGTTGCTCCTAACGGAGATTCCATTAAATATGAGTTCATTTTTTATAATTCAAATGTTGTTACTAAATACGACAGATACACTCCCAACTCAATGTACTGGCAAGTGAACATTGAGAAAATGCTATCTGCAAATAAGGCAAGTCCATCAGCATCTAGTGGTTCATGGACGGCATGGGAAGGGTTTGGGTTTGTGCAAAATGCCTATGATATGCCATTAAATAATCATGTAGAATTTGGATGGCTTGTCAAGCAAAACGGGGAGCACTACATTGACATGAGTTTTTCTAAACGAAAGGCTACCTTTGATGAATAATTGTCTTCCTTCAACTGTATGGAATTTTTTATTCTGAAACCTTTCTTCCGTCTCTTCCTGCAACCACAAAATTAATATCCTTTCTGTTTGCTCATTATCAGCAATCTACAGAGAGTTTTGAAATTAGGTGCCTATATACCGGTAAATCTTTAGTTTCCCAACCAATGTTCAGCCTACCTCCGCTCAGGTAATCATAAGGTTTACTATAAGCTATCTTGTTCTGTCGTATCTCTATTATAAGGATCATTTCTTTAAAGGATCATTCCCGCGCCATTTTGCTCTTGTGATCTCAGAGGAATAAAGGGTCACGTAAACAGATACGTTTTTTAGTCTTTTCTACGCTTGTCTCTGATATGCTGCTTTAAATCAATTAAATTCAAAATAGTCAAATGACCTCAAGAAAGACATAAATTCAAATCGAAATTAAAATGTCCCTGAAATTTATAATTCCAAATAGGAATCCAAGATTTCTTTGTTACTATAATAATCTCTGTTATATCTCGGATCAGGTTCTTGAGCCTGTGTATGAATCGCTGCTTCACAAGCAAAAATTGTACTTACCCACTTCTTAAATTCATCTCCTGATTTAAAATCCCCTTCCGTTTCAATTTTTTTGATCAACGCCTTTATTCTTATTGCCGCCCATTCGGTACAACCTTTAATAATAATCTTTTCCCCATTTATCATTTTATAATATAATCCGATTTTAAATAGACTGGAGTATTGGAATCCGCACCGCTGAATGCGTTTTTTTAACACTTCGGTAGGTAATCCGCAATATTTTGCCAATTCTCCGATTGTAAAGCACCGCATACTTTTTCCGCACGGGAGATTATAGACTTTAACCATAGTTAAATATTTTATTTCCGCGCTTTGGAAACGCAATTGGTAAGAATACAGACCAGCTGAGGTTGATTACTTCCTGACTCGGTGAAGGATTACTCCTTGGGGTACAATTGGGGATACGGTAAGCTATCTGTCCAAAAATAATTCTATAAAGATAGTCAATTCGATTATGCGAAAAAATGAAGGACATCTGCATAATTCCTTTTAAAAGGATCCTTATGCTGCCGATAGTATTTATTTAACCAACCAATTTTTAATAGTTGACCAGTCATTTACTTTCTCCTCATACGTTTTCCAGGTATTTGCCGGACTTGTTGATGGTAGTGTAATATGTTCGAGAGTATTTTCAAGTGAAATGTACTGCGAATAATAAGAAGCAGCCGGTTGTCCATTAAAGGCAATAAATTTGATTTGAGGATGGTTTTTAAAGAATGATCTGAAATCATTTGGCACTTCTTTTTCGATCTTTGAATCGGAGCTTCCTTCTCTTTGACATCCATGAAGTACATCCCATAAAGCAATACTGTTATCCAACAGTAACTGTTTCCGTTTTTCATAATCATTGCTAATTGGCTCATCAAATAGTTGAAACATGATCTTCCAGAAACTATTGCCAGCATGTCCATAATATTGCTGTAGCTGCAAGGATTTTACTCCTGGCATTGTTCCAAGAATAAGTATTTTACTGTCTGGTTGTGAAACTGCTGGAAAACTGTAAATTTTCATGTTTTTATGCATTAGTAATTTAAACTATCTCTAAATCTTTGGAGCCTGAATCCATGAATTTTGATTGCCAACACAAATGTAGCTTGGCATATCACCCTCAAATCCTTAGCTCTTTAATGGGGGTACCTAATTTCATTCTGCCAATTCTTAGCCATGGTATTATTCTTCCGCCCTTTTCTTTTGTTGCGGCAAAAGAAAAGGGTCTAACCCAAAAGAAAAGCCGCCCCCCTACACACACGGCGAATGTAATGGGAGAATCCCATTCTTTTAAACTATTTTGTCGTGAATATCTTTAACCTTCTTTAATAATTCGGCACTCTCCGATGAAGATGATACACCAAGCGTAGGAATTTTAAGAAATTTCTTTACAATATTACTTTTCTGTGTAGGTTTTAACTTTCCAGCAATCACCATTCTTTCTAACTCATTTAGAAAGTCAAAACCATCAATCTTTGCTCTTGCTACAGCATAATTAAACATAGAGTGTGCAGTACTTTTATAGGTAGAGAAAAGCTCGGGAAAATGACCTGTAATTGGAATTTGCTGAATTGAATCAAATAAATTTTTCCATAATTCGGTAAACCATCCATATATTTTAATGTCCCCAAGTTCAGTAAATAGAATTTGTTCTTCAATATCAAGGGATTTACGGGTATAATAACCGTTAGTTTTTAATTCAATTCGCAAAACGTTCTTACCCTTTAAACTGGAAGGCACTCTTTTCCCTTTATCAATTATATCTTGAATTTTATCATATATGGTAAGCTTTCTTTTCATTGGAAGCTCGTAACTAATTCCTGTTGCCCAAGTTGATTTAGAATGTTGTTTTCTAGCTGTTCCAAGAAACTTTAAATATAAAACAGACGACTTATCAAGGATTAAGTCATGTGCATAATCAACTCTTGAAACAGTAGCGTCACTAATATCAATTCCAAGATCTTCTTTAAAATAGCCTATCACTAGGGAAATATCGTTAGGTTCAAGTAAGTATATATTAAGTCCGTTGACATATTTAGCTAGGCTCCCTCTTTGTAATCTAAACCAACTGTATGTGTCATTCCAGCAAATAGAAAGTCCTCCTCCGATATTCGTTCTATAAAGTTTATCAGTAAATCCAGCTCCTTTAGATTCATCAACGATGTTCTCTGTAAAGTATTTCTTTGTTTGATTTCTCAGAATGTCTCTTTCAATAAAAGAAAGCTGCTTTTTAAATGTTATGGTGTCGTACATCCTTCATAAGATTAAGTGAAAGATACGAAACGTATCGAAATTCTACCTTTATATAGTTCAGTACTAAACGAACTTGATTTTTGGAGTTAGATCTTTATTCTTCCAGTGATTCCGCTACCGTCTTTTAGTAGTCCGTTTTCCTTCAAGAGCAGGGATATTGCATATAATTCTTTTAAATTGGATATAAAAGTGTTCGATAACTGTACATTAAAGGGAGCAAAGCCACGCAGTTCGCGTGGCTTTTTTGTTTTATGACCTTTTCCATTTACATATATACTCAACTAATATTAATAGCAGGCTTTCAAAATCTTCATCCATAATATTTCACATCAACTGTATCTTCGGTTTCTCATATACTGTAAATAGATTCAGTTAGGTTAACAGTACACATCCGGCGCAGCCGAATTGTTTTATTCAATACTAATCCCGAAAATAATTCTTACCCAGGCAACCTTTTTATTCAATCCTGCATCTTCAATGTAGAGGATAGGTTTTAAATGCCTGTACCACCGGTAAATTTTAACTTGAAAAAATATATATATGAAAACGAAGCTACTTATTTCAACAGTTGTTGTTGTACTTATAGGCTTTATAGCCTTCAACAATATTGCCTTGTCGGATAGCAACGGGATGAACCGACATGCCGGTGCTCCGGATGAACACACTTGTTCGGAAGCAGGTTGTCACGGCTCAGGTAATGGTAACGGAACAACAGGCGGGTTGCCCGATAATGGCGGTCCGGGTTCTATTTCAATCAGCTGTTCCAATATGACGGGCTGGATTTATACTCCCGGAACAACGTATCATATGACGATCACGCTGACTCAGTCAGGCTGCAAACATTTTGGTTTCAGTGCAGTTGCACTTAACAGTGGAATGGCAAATACCGGGACGATGGTTGTTACAGATAATACGCACACGCAGATCAGTCAGCCATTTGGAGTTACGCGCGCATACATGACGCATGTGGATCTTACAAAAGGACAGTTCCTAACAACTGATCCGGCAGTAATTGCATTCGACTGGAAAGCACCTTCTACTAATGAAGGACCTATTACCATTTATTATGATGGTGTGGCTGCAAATGATGATAAACTGGAAGACGCAGGAGACAATGTGTATAAAGGTAATATTGTGATGACTCCGAATACGACAGTTTCTTCTCCATTAATAGAAACATCTATTAGTAACCAGACTATGCGTGCCATAGCAAGCGTTCCTTCTGTGCCCTATGCTTTTTATGTATCCGGGCAAGCTTTGACAAATAATATATCCGTGTCTGTAGCATCACCATATGAACTTTCAACAAGTTCTTCGAGCGGATTTAGTACCACTGCAATTACGCTCAATCAAAGTTCAGGTTCGGTTGCAAGCACACAATTGTTTATACGTTACAATCCTTCGTTGTCGGGCACCGCAAACCAGACATTAACGATCAGCAGTACTGGTGCGACTTCCAAGACAGCAGCGTTTACAGGACAAACGGCAGCGCCTGTAATAAACAGTCCCTCTAAGACAACAATTCCGCAATTCACAACTTTGGTTGGAACACCATCGGCTATAGACAGTTTTACCGTTACATTCTCCGGGCTGATGGATTCAATTATTTTTACGGCTCCTCCTCAGTTTCAGGTAACAAGCACCAGCACCCGTGATTGGGCAAAGACAGCTTCATGGGTTCCGTTTAATCCGATCTGGGGCATCAGCAATATGAAGGTATATGTTCGTTATTCCCCGCTTGTTGCCGGCCCGCACAGTGGAAATATTACTATTTCAACTACAGGGGGAACTTCTAAAACAGTTGCTGTAAGTGGTATCACAACTGGAATCACGGGAATAAATGAAATAAGCTTCACTGAAAAAAATGTGGAGGTATACCCAAACCCTGTGAGTGAAAAGAGTTCGCTGACATTTAATTTACCAGTGAAACAACAAGTTGAAATAAGCTTATTTACGCTCACCGGACAAAAAGTGAAAGACATTGCTGCAGGTACTTATGATAAAGGAAGTAACAGTATTTCATTAAATACATCAGATCTGAAATCGGGTTTATACTTGCTGTCGGTACAAACGCAGGAAAGTAATGTGGTGAAAAGAATTATTGTTCAGTAAAATATTAATCAGCAAGAATGAAAAAGCTGGTGGTTTACATAGGCTTTATTTTGATCAGTGGGTCGGCCTGCACATATAAAAAGTGGGAACTGGCTAAACCATACGTTGCTCCCGATGCTATGTGTGATACAACAAGAACAATATCTTATGCTGCGGATATTACCCCGATCATGAATACCAGCTGCGGCGCAATGGATAACAATTGTCATACGTCACTCACGGCGTCGGGTTACACAGCGCTGGACGTTTATGCGGGAGTAAATTATGTAGCGCTAAATGGAGCCATGACAAATTGCATCACTTGGAATGGGAAAGGCGACAACATGCCTCTCAACGGAAAAAAACTGTCAGCCTGCGAGATCAATAAAATACTGAAATGGATTAATGAAGGAGCACCAGATAATTGATTTATGAAACGACTTTTTGGTTCTGTTTTTATTTTTTTGTTTGTACAGTCTTTAACGGCGCAGGATGACCTGATGAAGATCCTGGATGAAACGCAGCCTAAGGCCAAAGAATTTGCAATTGCAACATTTAAGTCTACGCGTCTTGTGAACATGCACACCACAGAGGTATTGGGAAAACGTTCGTTGGATTTCAGGATTTCACATCGTTTTGGAGATATTAACAGCGGAGCTAATAATGCCTGGGGATTAGATGGTCCGGCGAATATTAAACTAAGCCTGGAGTATAGTTATGATGGCCGGTTGATGGCCGGAATAGGACGCAGTTCTTATCAGAAAATGGTGGATGGTTTTTTGAAGTACAGGCTGATCAGGCAAACAACCGATAACAGAAATCCGCTTAGCATAACTTTATTTTCTGGTATTTACGAAACGCTTACAGACCTGAGTTCTGGAAGTCCTGCTGATAATAAATATGCGGATATCTCCAACCGTTTATCTTACGTCAGTGAATTGCTGATCGCGCGTAAATTCAATTCAAATTTTTCATTGCAAATTGCTCCTATTTATGTGCACTATAACCTGGTTGATTTTGCAAGCGATAAGAATGATGTGTATGCGATTGCCTTTGTAACCCGGATAAAATATACTAAACGTCAGGCCGTGACACTTGAATATGTCTGGCGTTTAAATAAATATTCACAGACCACTTATTACGATAGTATGGGAATTGGCTGGGAGCTTGAAACAGGAGGACACGTGTTCAGTGTGCATCTGACAAATTCATTCGGAATTTCAGAAAATCAATTTGTTGCGTATACTTCAAATACCTGGGAGAATGTGGGCATTCGTCTGGGCTTTAATATTTCCAGAGTATTTACAATTTAAAATTGTATGCTCACAGATGGAATGATAATCCTGCATTCCCGCCTATTATAAATTGTTTGTTCACCAACGCTGAACTCGAATTCAGGTTATTGAGGTTGTAGCGCAGCTGAGGCTCAAGGAAAAGACTTAAACGCTTCAGGAATTTATAACGAAGTCCGGCGCTGAGTGATACAGCAATATTGGAACGGTTTAATTTCATATCGGTATAAGTCAACACGGTTGTAAAATGTTCTTTAATGAGATCAAGTGTTGAACGTTCAGTGACGATATACTGATAAACAGCACCCGCACTGATAAACGTGCTGAATTTTCCCTGACCGAAATTTAATTTCACTTTAACCGGAACAGTTAAAAAACTAACCTGCTGGGAATATTTGTAATTGAAGTGGAACGTATCAATTGGCGCAAGTGGAGAAAAATCTTCCCGCATTACATTCGGGTCAACTAACATTTCGCCCAGCGAAGAATAAAACGGGAAAGGCTGTGTTATATATTTGCTGAATTTTATTTCTGTTTCTCCTTTTTCCTGGTCGATTTCTGAATAGGCAACGCCGGCTTCAATGCTGATGCGTTGAACGGGTTTGAATTCGAAACTTAAACCCGAAGTAAACCGAAGCGGATGAGTTTCATCAGAAACTTTTACTTTGTCAATTGTTGTGCTGACGAATGGAATATTATAATCCGGCGAAGCAAATACGGATAACAACCCCAAACGGAATGGTTTTGGAGTGGGCGCCACGAGAGAATCTTTTTTATGTTCCGTGCTGTCTTTTTTAGCTGCAGGTAAAGTGGTATCAGCTTTTGCTGTGATCAGGCTATCTGTTTTTACTGGCGGCTTAATGGAATCATTTAGAATTTTAGAGGCTGCAATTTGAATTTTTTGCTGTAGTGTAAGTGTGTCTTTTTTTATGGCTTCAGCTGTTGAATTGATTGTTGTTTTGCTTGAAGTTACAGTATTAGATTGCTGAACAACTGAATCCTGTCCGATTTTTTTGGAGCTTGAATTGTTTATTGTTTCAGGTGTTTTTTGCTCAGTTGACTTTTGTTCTGATCCGGTTGTTGTTGCAGATGTTGTATTGTTTAACTGATTACTGTTTGTTAATCCGGAATTTTTACAATACATCCGTTTGATAAAGAAAATGAGGTGGGTAGACCAACTCCTGTATCCCCTGCTCCTGTAAGGACAACCGCACCAGCAAAAAATACAGTAGAAAATCAGAAAAATAGTTCTGTTAAAACAACAACTGAGCAAAATTCA
>Ga0206957_1096_pt1 | contig 21152 bp, 27 predicted proteins | sample Alteio_BWOrgHeat_32_FD_152975 | JGI IMG/M metagenome (GOLD analysis project Ga0206957, IMG submission 152975) | Enriched cells from forest soil in Barre Woods Harvard Forest LTER site, Petersham, Massachusetts, United States -... | ecosystem: Environmental > Terrestrial > Soil > Temperate forest >...
GATTGGATACAGTACATTCGGTATTATAGCTTGCATTATAGTGGGCATAATCATTCCTAGCTTTTTCATATACGGAGCAGTTTTCTTAATCGCAAAAATATCTCCAATTCTAGAAATTGCTATCTCTCTACTATTTGCGTTGTGCTTAAACGTGTTTTTTCCATTATTATTTTTCCACTTCAGCAGAAAACTGGCAATTACAGGATTATTCTTTTCCTCATATATTTTTGGCATAATTCTTTTCTTAGAAGGAATACTCACAACCTATTATTATTGGGGAGGCATCGGACTTTTTATCGGTGTGATGCTTGGGGGGATTGGTGTAGTACCGCTGGCCATAATTGCCGCAGGATTGCATGGGGATTGGGCGCAAGTTATCGGATATATTCTGGTAATAGCATTTATTATTGGAGTAAGGTTTTTTAGTCTTTACCTAGCCCATACGGTTGATAGCGATAACAGGCAACCGCGCCATTGGCTTGCCACAATAGGAAAGATGTATGCTGTTTTGGCTTGTTTCGTTTGGTTGTTTATTATTTTAGGATTAGCCTTAGGGGGTTATCATCGTGGTTGGGAATTTTTTAGTATCAATCCCGATGCAGGACATTATGACATTATTTTAAATGCCCTAGCCACAACTTTGCTCATGTTGCCCGGAGTAGGGATTTTTAAACTCAGCGCATACCTTACACATAAAGAACGTGTCGGGCATTCACTTGAATAACCAAAACAGTCGGCAGCTAAAGAGTACACACGACGGACGAGAATGCCCTGATGATTGTTCCCGACCATCCTGAATCAAAAGTCCCTATTCTTGAATTCCCATCCGCGCATGTAGCTCGGTCAATGCACGATACCAAGCTGGGAATAGCAACTGACGAAGTAAATCATTTTAATTTGACATTACTCTATAAGGCGGCAGAGCGCGGCTTTATCCGTGCGCAGCGTGTACTTGCAGGCATATGCTATTACAGGGGTATTAAAACACAGGATTTTAGACAGGCCATAAAATGGTATCGTAAAGCGGCTGAGCATGGTGATGCTGCTGCACAGCACAGACTCGCATACTGCTATGCGAGGGGCAAAGGGGTAACTCAAGACTGTATCGAGGCATTAAAATGGTATCGCAGGGCGGCTGAACAAGGGAATGCTGTCTCTCAGTATGAGCTTGGGAATATTTACTATAAAGGCAAGGGCGTAGTGGAAAACCATATAGAGGCCGTGAAATGGTATCACAAAGCGGCAGAGCGTGGGCGCACCGATGCTCAATATAAACTGGGTTTTGCTTATTATACCGGTGATGGGGTGCCGCAGGATTATGTGCAGGCATACAAGTGGTTTAGTTTGGTAGCAAAAAAATATGATGACGAGGTATTATTTTCACAGAAACCGCCGCCAGATGAAATAATGATAAAAATTGAAAATAATTTGACCGCTGCTCAACTTGCTGAAGTGCAGAGGTTCATATAACACAAGTCCATACTAGAAATTAAAATGGTTAATGGCCTCTTGAATGTAGTAGTCAGCATCACCATATTTCGACATTGAAAAATTATAGGTGGTTGCTTTGAAACAATGGTTTCCTTTTACAGATTATGATTTTTATGGGTACCTGGCAGCAGGACTGCCAGTGCTGTTTGCGCTCGATTACAGCCTGACAGGCGGAGCCTTGCTCGTCACTGGGACGCCCACCTTCATGCAAGGTGTATTGATAGTGGCTCTAGCATATATCGTTGGGCAGATTATTGCTATTCCCTCTTCTGTTTTCTTGGAAATGTGCGTTGCCCGGAAAATTCTTCGACCGCCCGTGGCTGTTTTGTTATCTGATAAGGCAGGCTGTCGTGACTGGATAATCAGCACTCTTTTCGTAGGGCGATACTATGCTCCGCTTTCAGAAGGTACACGTAATAAGATTTTTGACCTTGCCGACCGCGAAGAAGGCTTAACGAAGGCGCAAATTATTACGAAACCAGATATTATCTTCGATGCCGCGTATCGGAACGCTCGTAAAAACGAGGATGCACGTAAGCGGATGGACGATTTCCGAAACCAGTATGGCTTTGCGCGAAACATAACCGTAAGCTGCCTAGTGGCCGCACTGCTGCTTTTTAACCGCGCCGTCGCCGACCAAACCGCCCTTATATTAGCTTGGGCAGCCATTATCCTGAGTGCGGGCATGTTTATACGATTCATTAAGTTTTATAGCTGCTTTGCGGGCGAAATGCTGAAAGCATACGCTTATAAAGATTAGGGGGGTAAATGCGGGTCGAGATATTCGATGTTGAACACGGCCAGTGTGCAATGGTTCATTGCCCGCCGAACGGTAAAAAACTCCTGATTGATGCTGGACACAAAACGAACAACTGGTGGCCGTCGGTACATTTTTTGGGGCAGCCGATTGAGTTGGCCATTATCACCAATTTTGATGAAGACCACGCCAGCGATATAGCTAACGTGCGGGAAGCGTGTACGATAAAGGGCATCCATTACAATACGAGCATTAACGCTGCCCGGTTGCGTCAAATGAAGGCGTTAAGCGGTATGGGGCCAGGTATCCAGCATATTCATGATTGGCTCCAGTCGCGTGAAACCTTATGGGGCGGCGGCCTTGTAAATATAGATTTGGGGCATGTTTCAGCGCGTTCATATTGTAATACCTACGGCACTGCGCCGGGGCAATTCACGGATGCGAATAATCTAAGCGTAGCCACTTTCGTGACGTACAGTAATTTTACGATTTTCTTTCCCGGTGACTTAGAAGGTGCTGGATGGCGACAGATTATGCAGCAGCCGGGATTTATGCAGGACTTAGCACGCACTACCGTGCTCGTAGCCTCACATCATGGCCGCGATAATGGTTGTTGCGAAGAATTATTTGAAAACTGGAGCCCTCGGGCTGTCATTATTTCAGACGCAGGTATGCAACATGCAACACAGGAAACTGTGAATTGGTATGCAAATCGAACCAGCGGCTGTCAGACCAACACGGGGGTGAATCGCAAGGTATTTACCACCCGGAGTGATGGAAAAATAACTATTGATGTGAGCGCAGACCGCTGGGGAATATTAACGTCACCAACGCCTATTACCCGCAATGCTTTGCTTGACTTCCTCGGAGCGCAATGATGGCCGTATTATGATAGATGCCATTCGCAACAATGCAGATGCAGCAACTTGGCTAGACGAGGAATTAGCCAAGTTTTCAGCAAACTCGATTTATGGTAAAATCGCACCTGCGGTTATTTGGACATCGCAGGGTGGTGTTGATGGTTCTCCCGCTGTGCCTATCACGGCAGAGAATTTAGTCCGAAAGTTTGAAGCGCAAGGGCTGCCGCTTCTAAGATATCATGACCCCGGCCTCCCATCAGGTAACGTGCTTACCGCTAAGGTATTCAAAGGAACTAATGGCGAAGTGTTTGTTGCGGCTTTGTTAGGTTTCTATGATGCAAAGACAATGAGCAGTTTTAGTGATTTAGGGGTAAATACCCATCCAGTGGTTAGCCTCCCTCAAAAATTGCCCCGTTTAACAGGAAGTCTAGAATCGGACTATTATGTTGACCCTCGTGAAATTGCAGATGAATGGTCGGAAGAAATTATCAAGAAAGCCGAGTTTTCGGTATTTAAGACAGAGGTTTCTCACAACGCGCTTGATGCTGCTATCAAGTTCATTCAGATTACGATGCCATATCTTGTATTGGTATGGAATCCATACGTTAAAGCAATCGCAGATGAAGCAGGTAAGGATACCTATCGAGCCGCGAATAAATGGGTGAGGCACATATTGGAAAAAATGAAAGAACAGAAAAATCCTGTCCTTTCTGTGACCTCTTTTCAAGACGGTTGCGAGGTGCAGTTTTTATTCCGTGGAAATGACGTCGCGAAAACCTATCAGGCACATGATGCATTTCCGTTAGCAGCAGTACAAGCAGCCGAACTAATTTCAAGCTTAATAGATTCCAACGCGGCTCCCGCAAGGTTAGTATACGAATTCGAGTATGAAGCAACTCGGTGGTTCCCATCATACGCAATCCTTCAAGACGGTCGGCTTGTTAGCGACCGAAATATACTGGTTGCTCTTGAACAATTGCCCAAATCGCTCAGCCTTGGAGTCGTAAAGGAAGGCACATAGTATATACAAGTTGTGCTCCCTATCGGTAAGGCGAAAATGGGTTAAAAAGTAGGGGGATTGTCCCGTTTGTCACTTACGTGTGACACAGAAAAAGCCATTACCTTTTTTTATTATATTAACGATTAATATTTATCTTATATGCTCTGCTAGTCGTTGAGTGACAAACGGGACAATTCAACCGTGCTTTGAATGCTGACTTTTGCTGCGTCTCGACGCTGGCGCTCTTTTGCGGCAAGCTCAGCGAAGTCTGCGTGTACACGTGGATTGACAAGCCACGTATTTGGAGGCCGTCCCGGTCGCTCTAATTGCGGGCTTAACCATCCGGCCATTTCAAGCTGCTCCATGGCCTTAAGCAATCTTGGTCGCCCTTCGCCCCTGAAATCACGATGCGCCCTGTATATCTCACGCTCTGTGACATATTCTTTATTATGCGCCAGAATAAATCCGGCTATAAGTCTTGCTGACCGCATCTCTTCGCTATCACCGATAACATCGTGATAAAATCGAATCATATTCGGAACAATGAACTGTAAGTACAACCGCGCGGCCTTTGTCGCTGTCGTTGCATTTACAACCGCTGACGGTGCTTTTTCTAAACAAGCGAAATTGCATCCATCACGATTTTCTATTATATGAAAAATCAGCGTAAGTCTCGCTAACTGCCCTTCGCCCTTTTGCAATGCGGCTTGCAATTTTTTATTGAACGCGGGATTTTGTCCTAATGCATGCAGCTGTTTGCGGGATTCATTGATTATCTTTTGCGCTTCCGGCGAAAGGGTTATCAGGGCTGGAATCTCTTCATACGAGGAAAGGTAGTCACACAACTTATTCCATTTTTCATGCGCCATCGCATCCGGCTTAGCATCTTCACCTTTTTCAGCAAGATTAATTGGCAGCATGATAAAGCGCTGCAATAAGCCGTCATCACCAAGCTGGGATGCAATTCGTCGCATGGGGTCTGGCTGTATCCCACCAACGAGCGAGACGGAAAAGTTTTTAATATATCGCGGCTGTTTCCCTGCGCGGTCTATATGATGCTCTCCCCCATTATAGGCGGTAAGCCATGCCGGTCGGTCTTTCGATATTCCTTTCTGCCGGTAGCAATCCATGCTTCCGAACCAGCCGGAAAGCTCATCATGCAATGCCAGAACGCCACCATTATTATATTCAAGAATATCTGCCAATGCTTCCAATGTCGTATCATTTACAAAACATTTTTGCAGATGTGGGCGTTTTGGCTTTGGTAGCTTTTGCTTCTCCGCAGCTGCTGCCTTTATCTCCCATTGCTCATACTTGATTATATATTCCTGATACCATTTTGCTTGCAGGTTCTGAATTGTAGACAGCACTTCGGACATCGCGGGCGATTTCTTCGTTGCCGGTTCACCGACGAATCCAATCCATAACCTCGCTGATTCCAACCATCTATTATCTAGCGCTTTGACTTGCAGCTTATGCTTATCATGGATTAATGCCGTGGCTACCGCGATAGCCGTCCACGCCGGTATTACGGGGTCAGCGCCTGTGCGTTTGGAGACATCTTTTGCTAAATCCGCAATGACTTCAGGATAATCCTCAAATGAAAATATCGGCGGTGTTCCGAGCGCATCAGGAAACAAATTTAGCGGCGTTGTATGTAATGCCGTTTTACCGGCAAACTCGTTACCGTATTTTGCAATGGCACTGTCAATGGCACTCGGAATCTCAGCCATGCGAGCTTGCCATCTTTCTTTATCATATTCCTTGGCGGCACTCGCATTCATTGCAGCGATAAGTGTGTATTCTATATCATCCCTTTGCATACCACGCGCTGCATACCGCGCGGCCAGCCGTACTAGGCCATCGTGAAAATTGTCGCCAGTCATGATATCTTCTATTGACTGCCTGACATCAAGCTGGGATTCAATAATTTCAGCCTGTTGCTTGGCTTTCGATTTACTTTTAGGCGCGGTGTCTGCGCTGGATAAATCAATGCCTAATGCCTTTAGAATATCTGGCAGGTTGAATTTTCTGGACGGTTGCCATAACTGAAGGCAATGCTGAAAATTGCCAGCTTCACGCTTTTTGGTGTTAGTTCCCACCGGCAACCTTACATATCGCACGATGTTATTGCCCGACTTATCAGCGTTAATCAGGTGGCGCTTGGCAAGAATGTTTAGTGCACGAGAACAATATGCTGAATCACGTGATTCTTCTGTATCATTGATAATAAACCCAACCTGATACTTACCCGGTGACGTTTCTAAAATATAGCTGGGGTTGACAGGCAACTTAGATATGTCTGGGTCATCTAAGACAAGTACAGCCATTCTACGGAAGTTCGATTTTTTACGGGATGAGAAATCAAGTACTGCGACGGAGAAATAATTGTTATTCTCCTCCGGTAATTTTAACGATAAATGCAATTTATAGGATTTGCCGCCCCAGCCAACATTCTCACTGTCTGGTGAACTTTTGAAACTGCATATCCATAAACAAAAAGCAGCGTCGATTTGCCCAAAAACGGCTTTTATAAACTCCTGATTAGTGCAGGATAACTTGGTTTTTACTTGCGTATTCGTGGTTTTTTTGGCATGATTTTCGTTGCTACTATTTTGCTTCTCCGCCCGTTGCTCTCCAGCGCGGGCGGTTTCATTTTTAGGCGAAAGCATTGATGTCTCCGTTTTTCGGCACAGAATTGGTGCGGAGCGCTTGCAGCCAGGTTTCTGCATCCTTTCGACTGATGTAAGTGCGACGGCCTACTTTAACAAAGCGAAGCCTGCCTGCGGCAAGCTCACGGTAGACGGTAGAACGGCTGACTGAAAATCTCTCGATAAAATCGCAGAGAGTCATCAACTCTTTAGTAATTTCGAGCATGGTAATAGTCTCCTAGGTTAATACGGGATACCCCTGCATCCCTAGAAACAATTATACCAAGGAAGGAAACGTTCAGTCCGTCACTTTATTTGGGTATGTTGATAAGTCCATCAAAGCCAGAGCCTACGCGGTCTTTCCGGGCTTAAATTGTGTGATGTTGCTATCTTCTGGCAAGCCCAGCGCCGGGAAGTGCTGCCGGATAGTGTCGGCGACGTAGCTAGGACTAAGGTGTGCGTAATGCTTTTCGGTCATACGGGTGTCAGCATGGCCTAATTGCTGCGCAATGACTGGCATGGGAACACCTTTCATAGCAAGCAAACTGCCGTGCGTATGGCGTAGGATGTGAAAAGAAACCGCCGGGCTAATTTTTGCAGCCTTACAGGCGTCGGAGAGTGGCTTGCTCTGGTGTGAGCGTCCCCAGGACGAACCGTCCTTATGGGTGAAAATAATCTCTTTGCTTTCCTTGCCAATGGTAGCGGCTTTAAAAAATCTCTTACCTTCCTCTGTTAATACCACATGGCGGGATTTGCCGCTTTTGCTGGTGCGTATAATGATGGTAGCGTTATCGGGATTATAATCGGCTACCTTGAGCGAAGCCAGTTCACTGTAGCGGCAACCAGTAAGCAATGCGCCTTTCACCATGTAGCGAAAATCTTCCGGGCAGGCGTTCACTAGCCGGACGCATTCCGCTTCTGTCAGGTATCTAATCACCGGCGCTTCCACATTTTTGAACGGCTTTACCTTACGCCACGGCGCATCACTGGCAATCCGACCTTCCTTCCATGCGTAATTAAGTGCTGCTTTCAATATGGTGAGTATGCGGTTAGTAGTGGCGCGGCGGCAGCGCACGGCATCTTGGTTGTTTTTATCTAAGGGCTTGGTGTTTAATTTTTCGGCTCTCTTGCTAGTGCGCAGACGAGCCGGACTGGCCGCAAGGCCATGATGCCAGTCGGTGATTTTTTTAGTAGTCAATCGGGCGAGTTCTATGTTGCCAAGGGTAGGAATAATGAGGACATCAATTCTCTGCTGCGTTTCTTTTACCGCTTTGCCCTCTATGGCATAATGCGCCATATAATCCCGTAAGGCATCAGCAACGGTGTAAGAGCCTTTTGTATCCGGGTCTAATCCACGTTCTTTGCGTATTTCAGCCTGATACCATTGGCGCGCGGCTTCCTGCGCCTGCTGGAAATCCAGTACCACCACACCGTCGGCATCTTGAAAATCGTCTGCCATATTCAGGCCAGTTTCACGATACCGTCCTTGTTCATTGAGCCGCCGTGCAACCCATGTGCCACCTTTTGAGTGCTTACGGTAGCCAATATGCAAACCCTGATTGAGTGCCTTCCAATAGGGCTTGCCCTGAACTTTAAGTCGCCTTCTGGCGTTCCTTGTTTCTAGTCCGGCATCGCGTACTTTCCTTGCCATAAGAACCTCCGTTTAGGGGCTAAAAAAATTCTATGCCTAATTCATGCCTAATATACGGGGAGAAACTTCGAGACACAACAGGAATCATAAAATGGCAGAAAACAAGGTATTTCAAGAGGTGTGTCTGTTTCCCTATATTTCTGAAAGTGTCATATATGCCCCTCTCAAGGTCGGAATACGGGTTCGATTCCCGTAGGGGTCACCAGTTTATAGCGTCTTCGCCTTAGTGATTTTAAAGAACAGCCCGAGCTGCGGGTTGTCCATCAGCCCGAAAGTGCCGGTGACTTTGACCACGTCTTCCTTCCATTCCATCGGTTTTTCCACCCATATATCGACGATTTCATTCGGCTCCCCCGGCGGGCAGAATGGGCAGGTCGGCGTGCGCTTGGAAAGAATGAAATGATGGAATTTTTCCGTGGACTCGAGCGGCAGCATGAAACCGCTGATAGTCACCTGCGTACCGACCAGCGCCTTGACCTCGGGCGGAAACGTTGCGCTATAAAGTCCTTCTTTTTCGTTGAGATGAATTTTCGTTTTTCCCAGCACGTTCCACATCGGATCATGCGATTTGGGCAACGCCTCTTGCGCCTGGCGCTCAGCCGTTGGCTGGCCGACCGGCACAGATGACTGCTTGGTGGTAAACGCACAAAGCGCCAAGCCGACAAACGTAATAAAAATAATTCCGCTGGTTTTCATGAACCCTTGGATAAGATCTTAGCCACGTTTACGCGATACGCCATAACGCCGGGAAGTATGGCGGCCATGACGCTAATGGCAAGCGCTATCAGCACCACATAAAATTCATACGGATGAAACCCGACCGCATTCAGCGTCATGTGCCGCGTTGCTTCAATCCAGCGCGCCGCAGCGCAGGAAAAAACATGCCCAAGCAACAGACCGAGCAGCGTTCCCAGCGAGCCGAGCATGATGCCTTCGGTCAGCACTACTGCGAATATTTTGCTGCGCGTCGCGCCGAGACAGCGCATGAGAACAATGTCATAGCACCGGTCATTGACAGCGCTCCACAGCGTGACAAAAAACCCGACGGCGGCGATCACAATCAATACGACGGCAAATAATTCAACCGTATCGCTTCCGAACCCCAGCAACTTGATCAGCCGCGCTGTTTCAAAGGCCGGACTCGCCGCTTCCATCGAGCTGGTCTTATCGATCATCCTTGGTAACACCACCGCCGCCATCGGCGTTTTATACGTCACCAGCAACGCGGTGATTTCCTTCTCCGGATGCGCTTTTTTATAGGCAACCTCCTCCGGATCATCCGGATCGGGATGTTCATGCACATGCCACACGCTCTCTACTGGCGTCAGCACCAGCCGGTCGAGCACTGTTCCCGTCGGCGCAAGAACGCCGACGACGTTATAAGGAAAATCGGTATGCATGTCGTCGCTGTTCACCAGCCCATGCGCGCCGACAATTTTATCGCCGGGCTTTAAGTGATTTTTTTCTGCGACAATACTGCCCACTACCGCTTCCATCTGCGCGCTATAAAGCGCGCCCACCGCCAGTTTCCCATCATAATGGCTTATATAATCAGCCGTAGTGCCGACAATGCGGAATCCGTTGTAATTATCGCCCAGCGCAATCGGAATCGCCGATTTGATAAGCGGGTTAGCCTCAAGTTTTTTGGCTTCGTCGAGCGGAATATTGCCGTTAGGAAAATCGAGATGGAACACGCTCGATAAAATAAGTTGTATCGGGCTTCCCTTGGCGCCGACGACGAGATCAATGCCGGCAAGGTCGCGCTCAAAGCGCTGTTCGACCTGCTCACTGATATGCAAAAGCGTGATGATGGTGGCGATGCCGAGCGCCAGTATCACCACGTTGAAAAAGCTCGCGAGCGCGCTGAAGCGGAGGTTGGCAATGCTGAGTTTGAAAAGGTTCATGCCGCCTGCCCCAGCTTTATGACTTTAGTGAAATGGGACTTGAGACGGCTGTCATGCGTTGAAATCACCAGCGTCGCATTGGTTTCCTCCGCTACCTCTTTGATAAGATCGATAACTGTTTCGCACGCTGCATCATCGAGGCTGGAGGTCGGCTCATCAGCCAGTATCAGCGCCGGGCGATGCAACACAGCCCGGGCGATGGCGACGCGCTGCGCCTGCCCCTGACTTAAGCAGTCAGGCGTGTCATCTTTTTTATTATGCAGGCCGAGTTTTTTGAGCAAATCAAGAGCGCGCTTGCGCTCCTGCGACAGGCCTGCGACGTACGATGCCAAGAGTAGATTATCCAAAACCGAAAGGCTCTTCACCAGATGCAACGTCTGGAAAATCATGCCAATATATTTGCCGCGAAAATGATCGCGTTCGCTTTCCGAAAATTCAGTAATATCGACGCCGCCGACAGTGATTTTTCCCTGCATAACAGGAATCAATCCGGCGATGGCATAGAGCAGCGTCGTCTTGCCGCTGCCTGATGCGCCGGTGATCAGGCACTGGCCGCCCTCAGCCAGCTCCAACCCGCCAAACCGCAGCACCTGCGTGCCGTCATAGCCTAATGTCATCTCAGAAACGTTCAGCATGGCAGCACCCTATTCCTCTACGATGTGCCTGTAAAGCGCGATGTTATAATATAACATTTAGGCACATAAAAAAGGCGGGCATTTCCGCCCGCCTTCATTATCAATAATCTCGCGTGAATATTATTCTTCGGCTTTCTTCTCAGCCTTGGCTTCTTCCTTTTTAGGAGCAGCTTCTTTTTTCTTCGGCTGAGCAGCGGCGGCTTCTTTCTTGGGAGCGCCTTTGGCAGCGGCGGCAGCGAACGCGCCGAACTTGTTCTGGAATTTTTCCATCTGGCCGGTTTTGCGCAAGTTGACGCCACCTACCCACGCCGGATGGGTTTTCGGATCGACGTCGAGCTGCAGCACTTCGCCTTCCTTGCCCCAGGTTGAGAACGTGTCATATTTGGTGCCGTCGGTCATGACGACAGTGATTTTATGGTAATCGGGATGAATGCCCTGTTTCATATGCTAATCCTTATATTTGGGAGGCGTTTCGTAGCCCAAACCAGGGGCAAATGCAAGCATAATCACCGGTTTCCGTAAAAAAGATTGAAAACCAAGCCACTAACCACTAATCACTAGCCACAGGCAACTATTTTGGGGGGTTAGCTCAGTGGTTAGAGCAGGGCGCTCATAACGCCTTGGTCGTGGGTTCAAGTCCCTCACCCCCCACCACTTTTTATTGTTGTATATCAATATGTTGATTGGTTTCGCGGTGTGCCCCGCACACAGCGGGCCTTGTGATAAAAAGTTGACCGGAGATATATTCTCTAGGGGTATTTTTGGCCTGATTATCGAGAATATCTCTGTACGCGATGCAGGCGGTTAACCTTTGCCTACAAGAGATCCCCTTAAAGGCGAATGATGGTGATGATCATGCACGTAGTGTAATTGCTGTATCCAGATTGATATTACACAATCAAGATTTCAGTTTGAGAAAATTATCTACGTGAATTATTGAGCACCAAACTTATAGGCATCCATAGCAAGTACACCAAGAGTGATATCGCTATGAAGACGCTGTGCATTCAAAGGTGTATTTGCTGCACCCAGCGCAACAAACAGTGGGAGAAAATGTTCAGCTGTTGGGTGATTTTCTTTAGCATAAGGCGCAAGCCTTTCCCATTCGAATAATGATTCCAAATCATTATCAGACATGCACTTTGCTACCCATTCTGCAAACGCAGTAACCCATGATGGAACCGTGTGATGATTCCCTCGCATCGCCTGGTATAAGTTATGCGTGAGATTGCCTGTGCCGATGATCAAAATATTTTCTGCTCTAAGCGCACTGAGCGCTTGCCCAAGTTTATAATGCCAACGTGCATCGCGATGAGGTTGAATAGAGAGTTCAACAACAGGAATAGCTGCATCAGGGTACATAAGCAGCAAAGGATTCCATACACCATGATCAAGGCCGCGCGAGTAATCAATGGATGCATTAAACCCTACTGCTTTTAGTAAGCTCTCAATACGAGCTGCGAGTTGAGGGGCACCGGGTGACGGGTAGCGAAGGTCATAAAGCGCTTTAGGAAAGCCCTTAAAGTCATGGATGGTAGCAGGCTGAGCTGCACCTGTGATTTGTGGTTCATTCGTTTCCCAATGTGCTGACGCTACGATAATGGCCTGTGGGGTAGGAAGCTTTGAAGACAAGTTTTGCAAAAACTTTGCTGTTGGTTCTTCTTCCAACGCAAGCATCGGAGAACCGTGTGATATAAATAATGTGGGCTGCATATACTGTTACCTTACCAATGCTATGTAGGAACATTTGCTCCGAATTCAATAAGAGTCAACTTATTGAATAACAATATAATTACTTGACTTTATCTCGACTTCGAGCAAACCTGTGGAAAGCTGGGAATCTCTCTCTTGGTATTCAGTTCAAGTCCACTATGTGCCACCATTATTTCCTACGCCGGAGAGAATTCACCCCTGCTCTCTCAGACATTTTTCTCCAGCCTCCTTACGGAGAATTTATCCCGGCGGCCTATCATCCACAGAGTTTCCTTAGGCGCGAGCCGTTAGATTTGGAGTAATAGCCTCATTTATAACTTTAAACCAGACAGGAGATTTTTTATGAAAAAGACACTCATTTTAGCTACATCCGCTTTCGTAACGCTGGTTACGATTGCTCCGGTATTTGCTGCTGACAGTGATGATGTTCCTAAGGATGAACAGAATATTCAAGCCGATAAAGGCGCCATCCATAAGGACAATGCCGCCCTGAATAAAGACCGGGATGCGCTGAATAAGAACCGCGCAGCCAAGGCAGCGGATAAAGCCAACGGCCAGTATGGTAAACAGGCTGTCGATAGCACCAAAATCGGCGCCGACCAGACTGCTATCGGCGAAAAGAAAGTAGAAAAACACGCCGACAAAAAAATTCTCCAGCACGACAAAAATGAATTAAACGAAGATAGCTCGGCGAATAACTAATAATACCACCATTGTCTCATACACATGGAGAGCTATATGAAAAAAATAATCATTTTAGGCGCCGTATTTGCGTTACTCGCGAGCGCTTCGGCGAATGCCGATGTTTCCGTGGGCTTTAACTTCGGCGTGCCGGTGGAACCGGTCTATCCTGAGCCGGCGTACGTAGAACCTGGCCCGGGATATGTCATCGCACCGGATTACCCTTCCTACCATTATGACCATCACCGTCATTGGCATAATGATTATTGGGCACACCGGCAACATGATGAACACATGCACGTAGCACGTGAAGAGCATCATGAAGCGCATGGAGCGCATCATAGATAAACAAGCATCGGGACAATAGCTGGCTTAAGGAGATACTCTCATGAGCCGGTTATTGCCCTACTTGATACTTGCAACGTTACTATTACCTGCGGGATGCACTCCCCGCCCCCAGGCATCTGATTATCCCAGAACCGAAACCTACGCGCTGGAAGACACTTCCGATACCACCTTAGGAAAAGCATACGCGGCAGCAGCTAAGCGACATCCCAGCCAATCCGGTTTCCATTTGCTCCCCACCGGCCCGGAAGCACTTATGATGCGCATCGCCCTGGTGGAAGCAAGCCAGCGCAGCATCGACCTCCAGTATTTCAGCACCGAGGACGATACCACCGGCAAACTATTGCTCGAGGCCATCTCACGCGCTGCTGACCGGGGTGTGCGCGTGCGGATGTTACTCGATGATTGGAATCTCGATGATTTTGAGGCCGGAGCGGTGGCACTCAATGCCAATCCCCATATCGATATTCGCGTCTTCAACCCTTACGCGACGCGTGACCAGTCTGTTTTTGCGCGCATCGGGAATGTTTTTTCCTATATGGACCAATTCACGAGGCGCATGCACAATAAAGCCATTATCGTCGATAACCAGGTCGCCGTTATGGGCGGCCGGAATCTGGGCGATGAATATTTCGACGCCGGAAAAGATATGAATTTCCGCGATGTCGATGTCTTCGCCGTTGGGTCAATCACCCACCAGATTTCCAACAATTTTGACCGTTACTGGAACAGCGATGAATCATTTCCCATTGCCACACTCAACCTACCACCGCCAAATGTCGACGCTATCACAAAAATCCAGGAGAATATGCAGAACCACTGGCAGATGATGTTGCATTCTTCCATTGGGAAGCGATTAAAAGAATTACCGCTTCCTTCCAAAGCGAGAAAGGGCGACGTCCCTCTCATTTGGGCCAATGCCGATCTGGCGGCGGATAGTCCCGGCAAAGTCACGCAGGAAAGCAATACCGCCGTTAGCAAACCGGGAATGCGAATTGAAGATCTGGTGAACCATGCGCAACAGGAGTTCATTATTTTTACACCCTATTTCGTACCGCTCGATGATGGGGTGGACTGGCTGAATGGATTGGTGGCGCGCGGCGTACGCGTACGCATCGTCACCAATTCGCTATCTTCTACTGACATGGTTCCCGCTCAGGCTGGGTATAGTCATTACCGCGAGGCGCTGGTGAAGGGGGGCGTGGAGCTATACGAAATTAAATCATCAACTCCCAATCCTCCCGTCAAAGCCATGTTCAAACCTTCATCGCAGAATGGTCTGCATGCGAAAATTTACATGATCGACCAGCGCGACCTGGTGATAGGTTCGTTCAATTTCGATCCACGTTCGATAAGATTCAATACTGAGCAAGTTCTCGTTATCCATAGTCCCGAGCTATGCGCCAAGGTTGCAAACTTATTCGAGGACATCACATCACCTGCATCCAGCTATCGCATTATAGAGGCAAGCGAAGTACCGGATTCCGATCAGCCGCTGATTCATGGTTCCCTGGCATGGGTGACAGAAGAAAATGGAAAAACCGTCTATTATGATTTAAATCCCCATGCCGGGTTCTGGCGAAACATCGCCGACCGGTTATTTTCCATACTTCCCATCGACAGCCAGCTGTAGGCCACGCCTTTATTCTTTCATTATAACCTCTCCCCCTCCTCTGCATCGTTTTCTTAGCGAGATACAGGCACAGTGATAATGCTACTTGTTCAACAACCAATGGAGATTGTTATGAGCGTTAAAGGACACATCAAAGAAGGTGCTGGTTACATCAAGGAAGAAACCGGCGAACTGCTGGACAAGAAGAAAATGGCTAATGAAGGCCGTGAACTTCGTAATGAAGGCCGGGTTGAAGACGGCAAAGCGCCGAAATTTACCCCTCCGGGTACTGGCCATAAAGAATCTGGCAAAAAATAATAGCTATAAACGCGGGGCCGTAGCTATTCCCAGCTACGGCCCCCGATTCGTTATATCTCGAAGTAATGAACTAACCGCGATGTCCGCGTTCTCCCCCATGCCAGTATCCCCAATCATAGTAATGATGGCGATGATAATACGAAGGATAGGGATACACATATCCGTAAGGATAAGGATATCCATAGGGAGGATAGCCATAAACAGGTGCCGGGTAGGCCGGATAGATTGGCGGCGGCGCTGCATATACGGGCCCGGGGACACCAATGCCAATCGCTACGTTAGCGGCATCAGCAACACAAGGGCTGAATACCATCAGCGTAACGCCCAATAGCAATATCTTTTTCATACACTTCTCCATTGTTTGAACTCACCCACCGTAAATGACGTAAGCTCCGGCCGGCACGCGCGACCGAATACCCTCACAGGATTCGATGGGAGGTTGATGCACGGGCGTACGATCGGTAAACCATACGCGGCACATGCCCCGCGGCGGAAGCATGTCATGCGGAATAGGCGCATTACTGCCGAGATATTCTCCCTCATAATCGTAATAGCCGGGACGATCGTAGTAAGTGGTCACAGTGGTGGTGACCGCGTGGCTGTCATCATAATCATAAGGAGGGTGCGTTCCGCCCGGCAGCGGAGAATGCGGATGAGCTTCTTCGTTATAACGATTGTAGGGAATCCAATTGCCGTTGGCATCATAATAGCCACTGTCGGGCGTGGCACATGCCGAGAGCAACGATACCAATGAGACGCAAACAAAAGAGGCTAAAACAGACTTTTTCATGGTTCTTACTCCTTATTGGTTACGGCATACTTAAAACCAGTGTGCATAAGCGGATGTAAAAAAACGATTCGGATCAACTACCTGTTTGCATAAAATCAGGATAAGGAAGCCGCCAAAATAAAAAAGCCGGGCATAAAAAGCCCGGCTTTTTACCCTGACGTATGCAGAGCAACTATTTTTCATCCTTCGTGTCATTGGCACGAGGCTCATCCTTTTCCATGTTATTTCCGACCTTGCGGGCGTTCTCATCATTCTTCAAACCCGTATTAGCCTGGTTTGAATACTGATCCTTCTGACCCTGCTGTTTCTGGTTCTGGCTTTGATTCTGATTCGGATTTAACGTTTGTGTTGAATTTGCCATAATCATTCTCCTAGACTTGGTTACGCCGGGCGAAATGCACCAGCGATGCTCTACACTATTGCTAACGGGATAATGAAACGATTCGGTAAAGAGAAGCTGGAGTTAAAGTTCTCATAAAAACTCCTGTCTGCTCAAATCACGTGAAAGAGGTAAAGCAATATGATGATAGGAATGGGCAGACCTATAAGCCAAAGTAATATACCACGCATGAGAATCTCCTTTTTAAATGCCGCCCGATATGGGCAGCTTGCAATCAAAGCATGAGGCGACAGGCATAAGGATGATATCCGGGTGACAGCAGCCGAGTATAAGTTTTCCATAATGATTTGAGATAAAAGCAAATAAAGGCAAATTTATGGGCTTTTTACTTGCGGGCAGGATTGCTCACCCCATACACTCGTCTTATAACCATTGCAAAGGAACCGCCATGCACGAGAAAAAAAACACCATTCTGATTGTCGATGACGAACAACAAATCCGCAAAATGTTGGGAATTTATTTGGACGCCGCGGAATTTAGGGTGGAGGAAGCAGAGAACGGCAAACAGGGCGTGCGCCTGAGCGCTTCCATTAAGCCTGACCTGATCCTACTTGATCTTGGATTGCCGGATATTGACGGTAAAGAAGTAATTGCCTCCGTTCGTGAATGGTCGCAGGTTCCGATTGTCGTGCTTTCCGTGCGCGCTGACGATGAAGAAATAGTGGCGGCGTTGGATGGAGGCGCCGACGATTATATCCTGAAGCCCTTCAGCGCCCCGGTACTCCTGTCGCGCATAAAGGCCAATTTGCGCAAAAGCGCCATCAAAGAAGCAGGCGAACCCGAATTGACCAATGGCTCCATTCGCATGGATCTGGTGCGGCATGAGGTATTCCGGGATGGTGAAAAAGTCGCGCTTACACCTAAGGAATATGATTTGTTGCGCTACTTCATCATCAATCGTGGCAAAATGCTTACGCATCGGCAATTACTCAAGGAAGTATGGGGACCGGCTCATAGCGAGGATATGCAGTATCTGCGCGTCTATATCGGTCAGATACGCGAGAAACTCGAAGAAAATCCGGCTTATCCTAAATTCATTATCACTGAGCCCGGCATCGGATATAGAATGGAAACGATTACAGTGCCGGCCGCAGTGGCAGCGTAATTTTTATACATTTCTTATATAAGAGACCCCGCCAATCATAGCGAAATTTTACAACAGGCCATCTAGGGTTAAGTCACTATCTTCGTAACCTTAGAAAGGCCTTATTTATGACCAAGACTACATCACTTCTTACTGCCGTCGCCATGATCGCTTTGGCAGCGCCTGCTTTTGCTGATGATACGCCGTCTTCTACCTCGCAAACCAAAGAAGAAAGCGACGCCAACGGCAATTATTACAAAAAGACCACCACGGAAAGCACCGATGCTGCCGGCACCACCAGCGAGAGCACGAAGAAGGTGAAAGTAAAACACGCCAGCAACGGTGACGTTAAAAAAACTGTTGAAAGCGAAAGCAGCACCGATCCCAAGGGACTGTGGAATAAAACCACTGCTTCATCCAGTACTACTGAGGAACAGAAGGCGGACGGAAGCACTAATTATCATCACACTAAAAAGATCAACGGTACAACGGTCGAGGATGATAAGACCCAAACAAATTAATTAATAAATCGGAATCTGCAAAAAACACGCCGGGCGACCGGTGTGTTTTTTGTATAAAGGGTTTATGAAAAAGAAGAGTTTATTCAATGCGCTTGCAGAAAAAGCATCCCTCTGGTCGAGCAGCCCGGGAGCATTTTTTCTTGCTCTTAGTGTTGTAGTAATATGGGCAGTCAGCGGCCCTTTATTTCATTATTCCACTATGTGGCAGATAATTATTAATACAGGCACCAATGTTGCCACATTTTTATTGGTATTTTTGATTCAAAACACCCAGAATCGCGATACCAAAGCTATCCATATAAAACTTGCCGAACTCATTCGTGCGACTGAAGGGGCACATACTGCTTTACTGGATTTGGAAAAACTTACTGATGAAGAACTCAGCGCCATTTGCAAAAAATACTCACTGATCGCTGAAGAATGCCGTGAGCAATTGCGTTCGGGAGAAGGAGATACGCATATTCCAGAGATCGCCCTGGAAAGTTAGCTCAACATCTTGGTTTGCAAAAATATAATATTCTGGAAACTCTCTTGATGGATAGACTAAAGAGGTTGAAAGACTCCTTTAGTCTATCCTACAGGAAACTGCAGAGTAAATACCGCCCCCCCATCGGGGTGGTTTCCTATGGTTACGTTACCTTCCATCTGTCTCATCATTCCCCGGCAGATGGCAAGTCCAAGCCCGGTACCTGCGTTCTGCATATCCTGCTTAATGAAGCGGGTATATTTGGAAAATATGGCTTCTCTTTCAGATTCTGGCACGCCCGGACCATGATCTCGCACTTTAATAAAACATTGAGCGAATTCGCCCCTGCCATAGTCAATATCGATGATGGAAGGAACGCCGCCATACTTAACGGCATTATCGAGCAAAAGTCCGATGGCGCGTTGCAGCACGGTGGGATCGACGGTGGCGGTTAGCATCCCGGAAGCAGCGCGTATATTAATTTCACTACCTCTTAAAGGAGCACCGAAGTGGGTGATATAGTCTTGTAGCAGGATTCCGATATCGCATAGTTCTGGCTTGATAATAATCTGATCATTTTCCAATTTTGCCATATCGAGGATATTGGTAATGAAATTGTCAAGACGGTAAGCTTCCTGCAGCGCCGTATCGAGCAAAACCTGTTTTTTCTCGGGCGTTAATTGCTCTTTCATCTGATCGTGAATTTCAAGCGACCCGATAATCGAAGCCAGCGGCGTTTTAAGATCATGCGAAACGGAGGACATCATCTGTCGATGTATCCGCTCACGCTCCTTGCTGAAGGAGTCAGAAGTTGTCATACCATTCGATAACATTTCTATGGATTGGCTGTATTGCGTTTAATATCATCGCCTGCATCTTTTACGGCGTCACCCAGTTTTTGACCTGGCGTACGGTCTTCCAGCTGGCGGGCGGCTTTATCCGGTCCTTTATCGAGATCGTGGATAGCGTCGCCGATTTTTTCTGTGCCCGTGCGCCGGTCAGGCATGGTCAGGACACCGTATGCCAGAATAGCCAGGATGAGGACAACAATAAGTCCTATCACTTTATTCGAGGAAGTTGCAGTATTCATAAAATAATCCTTATGGATGGGTTAATAATCTTTATGCTCATCGGCAGACTTTTCCAATTTCTGGCCGCCGGCAGAAATATCTTCGCCTGCGCCGGCCATGGTATTACAAGCCGAGATAAGAGCTGGCATACACATCAGTAAAGCTAATAGAATAAAACGTTTCATATAAATTCTCCTACGATTGCATGACATAAAAACTTATAAGGATTTTCCCAGTAGCCCATCCAAAAAACTATCGACCAGCCTATTGAGTCGGCTAGAGAGGGGAAATTCCCCCTGAATGATTTGCCCCGGAATACTCCTTAAACGCTGGAGGCAAGAAGCGGTCATCCCAAAAAGGATAAGAACGACGACGGCGCTTACCAGACCTATCAGAATCTGTGCCGCGTAAGAATCCAGTCCGGAACGAATGAGCCACTGATAGACGAGATAAAACCCGCCTATCAGGAACGCCCCAACCATAAAACCGGTAGCAATGGCCAGGGTAATAACATTAGCCAGATCTTTGATAAAGCGTTGTACCAAGCGCGCTTTGGCAATACTGGCACCTACAGTAGCAATCCCCAGCAACTTGTCTATGGTCAGAGCGTTCCTTTTCATGGCTTTAGCGACGAAACAATGCGCCGAGGATAAAACCCGCACCGAGCGCAATCAGGCTGGATTGTACGGGATTCGCACGAACCTGCTTGGTAACGGAATCGCTGGCATGAGAAATTTCATCGCTAGCTGAGTTGAAGAAACTACGAACCTTAGCGCCGGCCTGATTGGCGGCTCCGCGCAGATCATTTTTTACTTCATAGGCAGTATCCACTGCTTCATCACGAATATTCGAAGCGGCGTTTTTCACATCTTTAATCGCGATGTCTTTATTGGTGGCGGTATACATAAAAAATCTCCTTGTATGGGTTAAAGCAAATAATCTAAGCGCATGAAGAGCGCCTAGACTCAAGGTGACATGAGATGAATCAGGAACCTATGCGTATAGTTATCGTTTCCCGTAAGGATGTAATAAGGATTCTAAACAACTTCCGGAATCGCTGCTCGCGCCGCGGCAAGTTTTTTGCTCAGCACCTCATGATTGAAGGGCTTGGAGATGTAGTCGTCCATGCCGGTAGCGATGCACCGTTCGCGGTCGCCTGCCAGTGCATGTGCCGTCATGCCGATGATTAGCGTCGGAGATTTA
>Ga0206957_1097_pt1 | contig 21035 bp, 21 predicted proteins | sample Alteio_BWOrgHeat_32_FD_152975 | JGI IMG/M metagenome (GOLD analysis project Ga0206957, IMG submission 152975) | Enriched cells from forest soil in Barre Woods Harvard Forest LTER site, Petersham, Massachusetts, United States -... | ecosystem: Environmental > Terrestrial > Soil > Temperate forest >...
GAAGGCTATTGGCCAAGCCGCGTGCTGGATGCCGTCATCGGTTATGATGTGGCGCGGAAAACCGGGCTTAAAAAGGGCGACCATTTCATCGGCAGCCACGGTTTTGCCGAAGGCGGCGAGGAACATGCCGAGTTTCCTTATACGGTGACGGGAGTATTGAATGAAACGGGCCGAGTTACCGATAGATTGATTCTGACAACGGTGGATACTGTGAGCTATATTCACCGGCATCATGATGAGGAAGCCGGGCATGCGAAACGGCATGGAAAAAAGAACCCGCCGGAAATTACCGCATTGCTTATTTCATATGCCACTCCGGCGGCAAGCAATATCCTGCCGCAAATAGTAAACCGCGAACCGGGATTGCAAGCCGCTTCCCCGGCGCTGGAAATGGCAAAGCTGATGCGATTCCTCGGGGTCGGAATCGATACTATCGCGGTTTTAAGCTATTGCCTGATTGTGCTGGCGGCTTTCAGCATTTTCCTCACTCTCATTAAATCCCTGGCCGAGCGCAATTACGATATAGCGATAATGCGCGCGCTAGGCGCTTCGCGGGGGAAAATTTTTGCATTATTGCTGCTCGAAGGCTTAATATATTCGGTGGCAGGCGCGCTGGCCGGACTTTTAATCGGGCACATCGCGGCGGAGATACTTGGGATATTTACCGAGCTCTCCCAGCATATAACTATTACCGGGCTGGTGTTTTTCGAGGGAGAATTTTATATAATTTGCGGCGCGGTTTTAATCGGGCTTCTGGCCTCGCTGCCCCCGGCGATAATGGCTTATAGAATCGATATTGCGAAAGCCCTGAACCGGCATGAGGTATGAGGGTTTCCCACCGTCCCAACCTAACATGCGGTGTCATTCCCGCGCAGGCGGGAATCCATAGCCACAGGCCTATCGTTTACAGCAAGAACCTCGAAGTCTCTGGAATATGGATTCCCGCCGGAGTTTATCCCGGTTTCGGGGCGGGAATGACAAGAGTAATTTTTCTTCTCCTCTTCACCATCCTCCTCTCCGCCTTCACTCAGCAGCCGATGGATGAAAAAAAGGCTCAAGGATTATTGCCGCAGTCCCACCACCCCTTCTGGGAAACGCTGGCTAAATGCAAGATTTCATATAATGAGAAAAAAGGCGTTTTCATTAGGAATTTTACGCCGGAAGTAAAGGCGTTGGATGGCAAGGAAGTAACAATAAACGGTTTCATGCTGCCGCTCGAAGATTCCCGGAAACAGAAAGTTTTCTACCTATCAAGAAAGACTCCAACTTGCCCCTTCTGCATGCCGGGCGGCCCGACTGAAGTAGTCTATGTAAAAACCAAAACCTCAATAGAATTCTCCTATGATCCGCTGACCATAAAAGGCACATTCCGGCTGGTGGATAATGAGGAAAAGGGAGTTTTTTTTCAATTAGAAGATGCGGTTATCGGGAAATAATGTCTCGTACCCCCTTAGGAAACCCTCCTCGAATCCGCAAAAAACTCTCCGCTTTTTAATCTCTCCAGTTTTTCGGCTAATTCACTAGGATTAAAGGGCTTGGAGATATAGTCGTCCATGCCGGATTCCAGGCAGCGTTCGCGGTCGCCGGTCATGGCGTGGGCGGTCATAGCAATTATGGGGGCGGGTTTCAGGCCTTTTTCTTTTTCGTATAGACGGATGCGCCGGGTGGCTTCCAGGCCGTCGAGGCGCGGCATTTGCACATCCATGAGGACCGCAAAAAAATCACCGCCGCTTTTCACTTTTTCCACCGCCTCCAGCCCATCATGGGCGATTATGTAGGAATAGCCGAGCTGGTCCAGCATCGAAGTTGCCACCATCACATTGGCTTTATAATCCTCAACCAATAGCACCTGGCCGCGCTGCGTTACTTCCGCTACTTCTATTTTCGGCTCATTTGCGGGAGTTTCATCATGACTTCTTATCTCCTCGGCGGGCTCAAGCGGCAGGGAAATAATGAATTCGGAACCTTTGCCGAGGCGGCTTTTCAAGCTGATTTCACCGCCGAGAATTTCGGCTAAGTTTTTGCTGATGGCGAGACCTAAGCCCGTTCCGCCATATTTGCGCGTCATCGAAGCATCGGCCTGGGTGAATTTTTCGAAAATTATTTTCTGCTGGTTTTCGGCGATGCCGATGCCGGTATCCTTCACCGAAATCAGCACCTCGGAATCACCGGGCTTAAAAACCGCATGGACACGCACCCCGCCTTTCTCGGTAAATTTAACGGCGTTTGCCACCAGGTTCGTAATTATCTGGCGGATGCGCAAAGGATCGCCGCTATAAAATTTCGGCATGCCAGGGTCCATCTCAAGGTTGAGATAAATGCCTTTATCTTCCGCCCGCAGCCGCGAAACTTCCATTACTTCTTTAAGCAAACTCTCAAGATTGAAAACGATGCTTTCCAAATTGATATTATTGGTTTCAATCTTTGCTATATCCAGCAAATCATTAATCAGCGACATCAGAGAATGCGAGCTGAGCAGCAATGTATCGACAAATTCCTGCTGCTTTTCCGTGAGCGGCCGGCTGGTGGATAAAATATTGGCGAGGCCAATCACCGCATTCATCGGCGTTCTTATTTCATGGCTCATATTGGCAAGGAACTCGGATTTCGCACGGTTGGCGGCTTCGGCTTTATCCCTTTCCACCTCTAATTCCCGGCTATAAGCGGCGAGATTCTGGCGCGCGAGCTTGGCTTCGGTGATTACTTCGGTGAACATTATTATGCCGCCGATGGCATTATCTTCCTTATACCAGGGGTGGATTTCCCATTTTACCCAATCCATTTTGCCGTCGGTTCTAATAAACTCATCCTCATCGCATTTTTCCACCGCCCCGGCCAGGCAGCGTTTATGCACTTCTCTCCATTTCTCCGGAATGTCAGGGAAAATTTCGAGATGCGATTTGCCGATTATGTTTTCCTCCTCCAGCCCATAACTCTCCAGCCATCTTTTGCTGACCATTATATAGCGCATGCGGTTATCCAGCATGGCGATGGCGGCGGGGGTATAAGTGATGAAAAGTTTCAGGCGCTCTTCGTTTTTTATCAATTGCAATTCGGTTTCCTTATCGCGCGTGATATCGGTATGCGCGCCGATCATTCTTATCGCTTTGCCGTCAGCATCGCGGATGGCCTTGCCGCGCGACATTATCCATTTCCATGAGCCGTCCTTATGGCGCATGCGGAACCGCACATTATAATTCTGCAATTCCTGCCCAAGATATTTATATAATAAATCGAGCGCCAGGCTTTTATCCTCGGGGTGAATGAGGCTCACCCAGGTATCGACATCATTTTGAATTTCGCTATCCTCATAACCAAGAATTTCCTTGCAGCGCGGCGAATAATAAATCTCGCCTGCCGCGATATTCCAATCCCATATTCCGTCATTGGTGCCCTGCACCGCCAAATCAAACCGCTCCTGGCTGAGACGCAGGCGCTCGGTGGTTAAAACTTTTTCGGTGATGTCGTGGAAATTCGCAACTATGCCATTCACCGCCGCATCTTCTATCAGGTTTCGCTCGGTACATTCAACAATGCGCCAATTGCCGTCCTTATGCAGGAAAGTCATCAGGCTGGTTAGAGTCTTTAACGGTTTTTCCTTTAATTTCTGCAATTTTTTCGCGGCAGTTTTGCGCTCTTTTTCGCGGATGAATTCCAGGAAATTTTTCCCGACCAATTCGGCGGGAGAATAGCCGAACAGCCTTTTTATGGCGGGACTCACGAATTTGCAGGTGCCGTCCGCTTCCAATATCAGGTTCACTTCGCTGGAATTCTCGAGCAGCGCCGATAAACGCTCCTCGCTTTCCGCCAGCGCGCGGTTTTTCTTTTCCAGCTCGCCGACATAAAACTCCACCTGCTTCTGCTGCGATTTCGTCTGCTCAACCAGCCCGGCCTTGCCGATGGTGCTTTCGATAACCGCCGGGAGCAGCTCCAGATAGGCCTGGTTCACATCCTTCACTATATAATCCGCGGCTCCCAGACGCATGGCTTCCACGGCCACTTTTTCATCGCCGAGCGCGGTTAATATTATTATCGGGATATTGATATCCTGGCGGCGCTGGTTTTCCAGCAGCTCCAGTGCGTTGAAATCCGGCAGCCGGTAATCGAGGATGGCGGCGTCATAGGACCCGGTATTATATTTCTCCATGCCCGCCAAGCCGGTATAAGCGAGGTCAACTTTATACCCATGGCGCTCCATATGCTTTTGAAAAAGCCGGGCCAGGCCTTCATCATCCTCTACATATAAAAGATGCTTATTCCTTTCTTCCATGCACCCAATATATCACTTTCACGGAACTTTGACCACTGCCAGCATTAGGCCTAATTTACGGATGGATTCGGCGAAGTTTTCATATTCCACCGGCTTGCTGACATAAACATTGCAGCCCAGTTCGTAACAGCGCTCGATTTCCTTTGGATTATCGGTTGTTGTAAGAATTATTATCGGAATGAGCTTGGTGCGCTCATCGGATTTAATGCGGTGTAAAACCTGGAAACCGTCCATTTCCGGCAGGTTGAGATCGAGCAATATTAACAGCGCCGAGTATGTCCCCGTCTCATCGCCATTCACACCAAAAAGATGATCAATCACTTTACGCCCATTATCGAAATGCTTCAGCTCATTCATTATTCCGGCCCGGCGTAAATTCCGTTCGATCAAGGCAGCATGCCCCGGATCGTCCTCAACCATGAGTATAGTAATTTCCTGCGCCTTATTGTCCATATATTTTTTCCTTTAGTTAAATTGGCATAGTAAATTAGAAGCCGGGAAACCCTTCCTCTCCCCTCCCCCCTGCTTAGGGGGGAGGGTTAGGGTGGGGGGAGGGTGAGACAAATTCAAACTTCGGAGTATGCCTCTCCCAACCCCCACCCTGGCCCTCCCCCTTAAAGAAAGTGGGAGGGGAAAGGTAAACATTTCACCATACTTCGCATTTTAAGCCAAATTATTAGCAATCGTAAAATAAAAAACTGTGCCTGTGCCGAGCTCGGAATCGCACCAGATATCGCCGCCGTGGCGACGCAATATTGCCTTTACATAGGCCATGCCCATGCCTTCGCCCGGCACGTCCTGCGGCCCGGCACGGCGGAAAATCTCGAATATTTTGTAAAAATCCTCTTTAGCGATGCCGCGGCCATTATCCCTTACCGAATATAAAGTTTCCGACGGACCTCTTTTTCCCTCGATGCGTATTTTTCCGTGGCGCTTGGCATCCAGATATTTCACCGCATTATCGATGATATTGCCTGTCACCTGCTCGAGCGAAATATAATCGCCCACTATCTCCGGCAAATCGCCGATGCTTATTTCCACCTGCTTCGCCGATATTTGATATTGCAGGGAATTGATGCAGCCCTTGACGATTTTATTCATATCGAGCTTCTCGAATTTCATATCGCGGCGGCCGATGCGCGAGAGTTCGAGGATGGAATTGGTGAGCTTATCCATACGCTGCACCGAACTATTGATGAATTCCAGCGCCTCGGGAACTTCAACGGATAAAACTTTCTGCACCGCCTCGCGCTCCTCTATCTCCAGCGCCGATGAAACCTTATCGAGCATCGGTTTGATATTATCGAGCGACCTTTTCATCTCACCGGAAAAGCCTTTGAGGTTCACCAGCGGCGAGCGCAAATCATGCGAGGCGATATAGGTGAAACCTTCCAGCTCCTTGTTCGAGGCTTTCAGTTTTTCCTCAAGGTTTTTCATATCGGTTATATCGGTATGGGTGCCGATGAGGCGGTATGGCTTGCCTTCATTGTCGTAAAGCGCCAGCGCCCGGGCCATTATCCAGCGCCAACCGCCGTCTTTATGGCGCATGCGGAAGAAATTGCGGTATTCGGAAAATTCCCGTTTTAGGTAGCCTTCGGTATAATCGCGGAAAGCCTTGGCGTCATCCGGATGGATTCTGGCATCGAATTCTTCCAGGCTATTTTCCATTTCATCATCGGCAAACCCCAAAATTTCCTTATAACGCGGCGAATAATAAACTTCCCCGGTGCCGATTTTCCAATCGAACAGTCCATCCATCGTGCCTTTCAGAGCCAGTTGTAGGCGTTCGTTAGTGCGTAATAACTCCCGCTCGGCAACGTTCAGGCTTTTCTCCACCTGGCGGCGCTTGGTCGTGATATATAATATAACGCTGTTGGCGAGGAACAGGATTATCACCGAAGCGGCGGAACTGATGATGAGAACGGAAAAATAGCGGCGCTGACTGCTTTCTTCCGCCGCGCTTCTGAACGATAATAACTCCGTTTCCTCTTTGATTACCTCATCTTTCAACCCGCCGATTTTATTGAGATTCTCCCGGCTCGCTTCCATCACTCCGATTAATCCATTGCCAATCGCCTGCCGGTTCATCAAATCAAACTGCCGCTCCATTAACCCTTCAAGCTCCCCAAGCCGCGCCTGCTCATGCGGGTTATCGCGGGTGAGATCTTTTATTTTCTGCATGCTAGAGAGAATATCATTCCTGTCCTGGTCAATGGTGCCCAGGAATTCCTCATTATGCGTAATCAGATAGCCGCGGCGGCGTAATTCTATCTTCTGCAATTTGGCAAATAGACCTTGAGTTTCTTCTATCACCTGATAGGTGTGAAAAACCCACTGGCGCGAACTATTCACCGCCTGGTTCTGCCGGTAAACCAGGTAAGTCGATATATTCACAACCAAACAAATGACGCTGAAAATAATCAGCATTATCCATCTATAATCCGAAAGATATTTTACCGCCGGAGACGCTTTATTTTTCATATTCATATCTTTGCCGTTATTTGCACCTGGCCGCTTTCCGGGGCATTGATGAAAGAGAGAAGCATACCGAGCTTCTGGATGGCATCGGCGAATTTTTCATATTTTACCGGCTTCACCAGATAAATATTGCAGCCGGATTCATAACAGCGCCGCACTTCCATATCATTGCCGGTGGTTGTGAGCACGATGATTGGAATATGCCGCGTCCGCGCATCGGTTTTCAATGTCTCAAGCACCCGGTAGCCGTCTATTATCGGCAAGTTCAAATCCAAGAGCATCAGGTAATGCGGCATTGAGAGGCCGGGTTTCTCATTCATGATTTCACTAAAAATAAAATCGATGGCCTTTTTTCCATTATCCAAATGGATGATTTCATTAACGATGCCGGCGCGCAGCAAGTTTTTCTTAATCAGCAAGGCATGGCCGGGATCATCCTCTACTAATATTATGGTAATTGCCGGGAAAATATTTTCCTTCATATACTGCTTCCGCTTAAATTATCCGCCACAGTGAAAAAGAATGTCGTGCCTTTACCGGGGATGGATTCGCACCATATGCGGCCATTATGGCGCGTCAATATCGCCTTGACATAAGCCATGCCCATACCTTCGCCCTCGATGCCGGAATTATCGCCGACACGGCGGAAAATCTCGAATATTTTGCCGATATCGCGCTCCTCTATCCCACGCCCGTTATCGGCGATTTCGAAAACCACTTCCGCATTCTCCCGCCGCCCGCTGATGTTGATTTCGCCCGCTTCATCCGGCCGCATATATTTTATCGCATTATCGATAATGTTGCCGAACACCTGCTGAATCGCCACATAATCCGCGGTGATTTCCGGCAGGGCGCCGATATTCACCGTTATTTTCTGCGAGCGGATTTTATGCTGCAATACATCCAGGCATTCCTTCAAGAGTTCCCCGGTATTTATTTTCTCGAAATTAAGCTCCCGCCGCCCGATGCGCGAAAGCTCCAGGATGGCGTTGGTCAGCATATCCATCCGGTGCACCGAGCTGCGAATGAAACCGAGAGCTTCCGGTATATCGTCATTTAACACCGTATCTATCGCCGTTTTCTGCTCAGGCGGAAATACCGCCGCGCCTTGCAACGCCGCCGGGGTGATTAATTTTATCGCGCTATCCAACTCATGCGCGAAGCCTTGCAGATTCACCAGCGGCGCGCGCAAATCATGCGAGGCGATGTAAGTGAAGCTCTCCATTTCGCTATTGGCTTTCGCCAGTTTTTCCATGGCATTTTTAAGCTTTTCCTCATATTTTTTGCGCTCGGTTATGTCGCTTGAAATACCGCATATCGCATAGATTTTATCACTCGCGTCATAAAGCGGAAATTTCACTGAAACATAGGTATGCGGGCCATCCTTTCCCACCACTATTTCCTCGAACTCCAGCGCCGCGGCCTTTTCTATCACCTCCAAATCATTGCGGCGATATTTCTCAGCATATTCCTTGGCGAAAAGCTCGGCATCGGTTTTGCCGATAATGCTGCGCCCGCCCCGCGCAAAAAGCTCCAGGAATTTCTTATTCACCAAAGTATAGCGCCCTTCCAAATCCTTTATATAAACCGGGCGGCCGACATGATTCATTATGGCATTGAACCGCGCTTCGTCGCTCTCTTTGAGTTTTTCCTCCATGCGCCGGAGATCGGTAATATCGCGGATTACCCCGACCAGGATTTGCTCGCCCGCCGAACCGGTAAAACAGGCTTTTTTGGTGGAAATTATATGGGTGACGCCGGAAGCGTCGGTAAAATTCTCTACATTGATATTGGTCTGGCCGCTGGTGAAAACTTCATCGTCTTTTCGCCAAAAAACATCGGCTTCTTCCTTGGGAAAAAAATCATAATCGCTTTTGCCGATTAAATCCTCCTCCCGCTTGCCGAACAGCGCCCACATGGCGGTATTGCCCTCTATCCAGCGATGCTGCCTATCCTTCACGAAAATCGGGTCGGGAACATAATTGATAATGTTTTTCAGGAAAATGCGCGAACCGGCCAGCTGCTCGGTAACCTTTTTAAGCTGGCGCGATTTCGCCCCTTCGGTGCGCGCATAATATACCGCCAGTATTAGTTGCAATAAAGCCGCCACCGCCAATGAGAGATACCAGAAAATCCCCTCCCCGCAATACCACAATACCAGCCCCCACAATAACAGAAGCACCCCGGCCAGCCGCCATACCGTCACGAAACTCGGCCAAGCCTTTAATTCTTCCTTCAGCATCGATGAAGCCTTAAGGCCGCCGTTAAATTAATAATCGGTTGTATTCTGCGACCACCATCTATATAAGAATCAAAATTCCATAAAGATTCCATAAGAATTTCATGAAAAAAGTAATAATAGCCGGCATGATAGGCAATGGCCTGGAATGGTATGATTATGCACTTTATGGCCAATTCGCCGGGATTATCAGTACTTTATTCTTCCCGGCCAGCAATGCTTATATCTCACTCATCCAAACTTACGGAGTTTTTGCCGCCGGGTTCGCCATGCGGCCGATTGGCGCGATATTATTCGGATTCATAGGAGATAGATTCGGGCGGCGGCTTTCGCTGGCCATTTCCATCCTGATGATGGCGATTCCAACCGCACTTATCGGGTTCCTGCCGACTTACCAGAAAATCGGCATATTAGCCCCGGTGCTGCTAACCGTAATGCGCTTAATCCAAGGGTTGGCGCTTGGCGGCGAGCAATCCGGCTCCCTGGCATTTATCGTTGAACATGCATCGATAAAAAAACGCGGGCTGGCGGGCAGTAGTTCGCTGTTCAGCGCCGTAGCGGGGATTTTATTCGGTGGGGTGGTTGGAACCATAGCGGCACAATTGCTAACGCCGGAACAACTTGCCGATTGGGGCTGGCGGGTGCCGTTCATTTTTGGCGTCGTGATCGGCTTGGTCGGCATGTATATCCGCACAAAACTCCAGGAAAGCCCGACATATCTGGCGGCAAAAGACGAAGGCAAACTCGCGAAAAAGCCGCTATACGATGTTTTCCGGCATCATTGGCGGGAGCTGCTGATTGGCATCGGCATTTATTTGAGCGTCACCGTGCCGTTTTATACGCTGGTGGTATTCATGCTCAGTTTCATGGTGAAGTTCCTCGGCCATTCTATGCCCGAAGCATTATTGATGAATAGCATCAGCCTGCTGGTCCTCCTTCCCGTTATTCCCTATTCAGCGATGATTTCCGATGGCATCGGCCGCAAGCCGGTGTTGATGTTCGGTGCGGTATCGCTGCTGGTTTTCGCCTATCCGGTATTTTTCTTCCTGGTACAGCCGGGATTCGTCTATCCATTCATCGGCCACCTGGTTTTCGCAACCGCCATCGGGGTTTTTCTCGGGCCGGTATCGACGATGCTGGTGGAGCTTTTCCCGACGAAAGTGCGCTATACCGGCATGGCTCTCGCACAAAATATCTGCGCCGCCATCTTCGGCGGCACCACCCCGATGCTTGCCACCTGGATGATCGAAAAAACCGGCAGCAACACCATAATCTCCGCCTATATAATCCTCTGCGCGATAATTACGATTTTCACGCTATTTTTCTTCAAGGATAAATACCGGCTGCCGCTGCATTAGAAATCCCCCTTCCGCATTCCTCCCTCCCCTCCTATCCTTTTCTTCAAACGGGAAGGAGTTTTTTTACCAAATGACCAATAAATATCGTTCCGAACGGATTTTTATATTTGGCGGCAAGGCCTGGATTTTGCGTGTCACCATGCAAATTATCGCCGAATTGGAGGGCAGCAGCGGCATGAGCCTGGCAACGCTGATTGAGAAAATTCGCGCAAATATGCTTAAGGATTCCGATTATTCGGCGCTGGAACAAGTGATACGACGCAATCTTGCTATTCACGACCCCTTCCCGCCCCGCATCCGCGCTTCATTCAAAAAGCAAATCCGCGCATTGCTGCTAGAAATTTTCTGCGAACTGAACCCGCAATATTCGAACATTCCCGTCCCGGAAAGTGATTTTAATTCACTCGATATTCCCTGGAACGAGCTGATGTATATTTGTGTTTATCATTTGAAAATTCCTTTCGGGCAATTTTGGAATCTCACCCTGCCGGAGGTGAAAGTGCTGCTCAGCGGCCTTGGCGGCACCGTCTATCCCAGCATTTCCCCGGCGGAAATAAAAGAAATGCGCGATATATTAAAAACAGCATAGGAGAAAATTAATGGCGACACGCAAAAAAAAACTCGGCGTCTCGAAGGGAGAACTCGATAAATTCATAATAAAAGACGCGCGGAAATATCTGCCGCGTGTCAAAGCCAGCACCAGCGAGAGCAGCAAAATTTTCTCCAGCCTGGTCAAAACCGCAATCTCGCAAATTGCCAGCCTTAGCCGCCAAAGTGCGGGGCAGTCAGGCGATTCCGGTACGGCGGATTTCGGCAATCTCTCAAATAATTCGGTTAACAGTTCACTATTTAACAATCTATTGAAAGGCTTGACCACTCCGGGCTCTTCCACCAATCAAAGCGCACCGCTATTCCGCCAAAGCCGCAGCCAGATCGCCGCCGATGCGCTGAAAAGTATTAGTTTGGGAAAGAAAAATCTCTAGGCTTAAAAACTTAAATGATTTTTCAGCCAGATAATTTCCTTCTGGTCCAAATGCGGCGATAATTCTATGAATAACGACTTATAATAATTTTCCAGCCAGCCTTTTTCTTCCGCAGTCAGCATATTTTTTTCGATGAGCCTAGTATCAAGCGGCGCCTTGGTTAATGTCTCGAATTCCAGGAATTTTTTTCCGGAATTTTCTGAAATGGGAGATTTTCTCACCAGTACCAGATTCTCGATTCTAATTCCATATTGCCCGGCCTTATAATAGCCCGGCTCGTTGGAAATAATCATGCCGGAACGTAATGGCACGCTTGCTTTCCGGCTGATGCGCTGCGGGCCTTCATGGACGCCGAGAAAACTGCCGACGCCGTGCCCGGTGCCGTGGTCATAATCCAGGCCAGATTGCCATAAATGATAACGGGCGAGCGCATCCAACTCCGCGCCGGTGGTGCCTTCCGGGAACTTTGCTCTGGCAATAGCAATATGGCCTTTTAATACGCGGGTGAAATTTTCTTTCTGTTCTTTTGTCGGTTTCCCGATTGCGATGGTGCGGGTGATATCGGTGGTGCCGTCAAAATATTGCGCGCCGGAATCCAGCAGATACAGCCCGTTTCCCTTGATTTTTTTCGCGGTTTCCGGGCTGGCGCGGTAATGAACTATCGCTCCATTCGAACCAAAACCGGAGATGGTGGCGAAGCTTAAGGAGTGGAAAAATTCGTTCTCGCGGCGGAATTCTTCGAGCTTTTCCGCAGCGGAAATTTCATCGAGTTTTTTTTGTGGTAATATTTTCCGAAAGCCAGGATAAAAATTTCACCAGTGCCACCCCATCGCGCAAATGAGCGGCACGCGTGCCTTTTATCTCGGTTTTATTTTTGCAGGCTTTGGGCAATATACATGGGTCAGCACGGGAAATTATTTGTGCACCGGCTTTTTTTAATTTATCGAAAAACCATGATGCGGCGGTTTCTTCATCCAGCATTATGGTTTTTCGTTTCAATTTTGCCGCCAAATCCTCAGCCAAATTTTTAATATCCCGCACTTGAATATCAGTGCCGAAATATTCCCTGATGCCAGGGTCGGCACGCTCCGGGTTAATATAAAGATCAAGTTTTTCATTTTTATAAAACAGCGCAAAACCCAATACCAGCGGGGTGAATTCCACATCGCTGCCGCGAATATTGAGGAGCCAGCATAAGGAATCCGGCAGAGTAATCAGGCAGGCATCTGCATTATTTTCCTTGAGTGAAGCAGCGATTTTTTTTCTTTTTTCGGCCGAGGATTTTCCGGCATATTTTAACGGATGAATCATGATGCGTGAATTCGGCGCTTTCGGCCTATCATCCCAAATTTTATCGATGAGATTTTCCACCGGTTTTAGTTCGAGATGCGGCAGTATTTTTTTCATCCGGGCCAGCGCGCCTTCCGTATGCAGCCATGGATCATAGCCGATGCTTCCCGCTTTCACATTGGCTTTCAGCCATTCGGTTGAATTCATGTCAACGATATTATGCCGCTCATAAAGCCGCCCATCCACTTGCGTTTCGGCTTGTAATACATACCTGCCATCAACGAAAATCGCGGCGTTTTTTTCGAGCGCCACCACCGTTCCCGCCGAGCCGGAAAAACCGGTCAGCCATTCGATGCGGCGGGCTGAATCCGGCACATATTCGTTCTGATATTCATCATTCATCGGCACGATGAAGCCTTGCAGATTCGCCGCTTTAATGGCTTTTCTTAAATTTTCCAGGCGCTCTCTATGTGTCATCTGCCCCCCCGCAAGATTATTCCATTCTTCCTCGGATAATACCCGGACGCCAAGCTCAGCGGCCTTTTTCAGCTTGGAGCCGGAGCCCTCGCCCGCCACCAGATAATCGGTTTTTTTCGAAATCGCGCTCATCACTTTCGCACCCAAATTTTCCGCCCGGGATTTCGCCTCGTCCCTGGTCATTGTAGCAAGCGAACCGGTAAACACCACCGTTTTTCCGGATATAGCCGAGGCCACCGCAACACTGCGGTAATCCTCAGTTTCTATCTCAGCCGATAAATTTTTGATTACTTTTCTGTTATGCTCCTCGGTAAAAAACGCGGCAAGTTCGGAGGCGCTTTTTCCGCCGATGCCATCGATGTTCAATAGCTCAAGATATTCGGCGGAATCTTTATCCGCAGCCTTTTTCATCGCCTCATGCCAATTGGCAAAACTTACATAATTTTTCGCCAGCAACTGCGCCGTCACCTCGCCGACATGGCGGATTCCGAGGGCAAAAATCAGCCGCGCCAGCGAAACTTTACGGCTATTATTTATCGCCGCAAAAAGATTCGCCGCCGATTTCTCCCCCCAGCCTTCCCATTCCTGGATTGGCGGCACGGCAGTTTTATTCCATTCCTCCAATTTAAAAATATCCGCCGGTTCTTTTATCAGGCCTTTCTTGTAAAATAATTCGATCTGTTTTCCGCCAAGGCCATCAATATCCAAAGCATTGCGCGCGGCAAAATGGATGAGCCGCTCCAACGCCTGAGCCGGGCAGGAAAGCCCGCCGACACAACGCCGCACCACTTCGCCTTCAGGCCTAAGCGCAAGGCTGCCGCAAATTGGGCAGTGGTCAGGGAATTTAAAGGGATGCGAATTCGGCAGATGCGCCCGCACTTCCACCACCTGCGGAATCACATCACCCGCCCGCTGAATCACCACCGTATCGCCGATGCGCACATCCTTCCGGGCAATTTCATCCTCATTATGCAGCGTCGCATTGCTGACCACCACACCGCCGACAGTAATCGGTTTCAACCGCGCCACGGGCGTAAGTGCGCCGGTTCTACCGACTTGGATATCGATGTTTTCTATGGTGGTAATGGCCTGTTCAGCAGGGAATTTATGCGCGAGTGCCCAGCGGGGCGCGCGACCGATGGTGCCGAGGCGGTTTTGCAATGCCAAGTCGTTTATTTTGTAAACCACCCCATCTATATCATAACCGAGCTGATAACGAATCTTTTCCAGATTGCGATATTGTTCAAGCAATCCTTCCAATGACAGAGGCTCGGTTTGATCAAGCGTCATTATGTTCAATCCCCAACGCCAAAGTAAGGATTTTGCATATATATAGTTATTCTTGAACTCTGCATCCTCACTCACTTCACCGAAACCATGCACGAAATATTCTAAGCACCGCGAGCGGGTGATTTCCGAGTCAAGCTGGCGTAATGAACCGGCAGCGGCATTGCGTGGATTAGCAAATTCCGGCTCATCTTCCGCTTTCCGCACCTCATTAAGATTTTTGAAATTCTTGTGCGACATGAACACTTCGCCACGTACTTCCAGAATATGCGGGAAATTACTTTTTAATTGCGCCGGCAAATTAATCGCCCGCAAATTTTCCGTGATGTCTTCTCCTATCATGCCATCACCGCGTGTTGATCCCTGCACGAATCTTCCATTTTCATACCTGGCAGAGAATGAAAGTCCGTCTATTTTATATTCATATGCGTAAAGTATCAGTGCTTCTTCCGGCAATCCCAAAAATCTCCTAATCCGCTCCTCAAATTCCCGCACCTCCTCCTCACTAAACGCATTATTCAAGGACAGCATCGGCACTTTATGCCTAACCTTGGCGAACTTCTCCAGCGGCGGTGCGCCTACTTTTTTTGCCGGGCTGTCGGGCCTCACCAATTCCGGAAAAAGCTTTTCGATTTCGTCATTGCGGCGCATCAGCAAATCATATTCGGCATCGGAAATTTCCGGGGCGTCTTTCTGATGATAGAGAAGATTATGATGAGTTATTTCTTTAGCCAGCCTCTTTAATTCCGTGGTTGCTTCTTTTTCGCTGAGCTCGGCGGGTGGTTTATTTCCAACATTCTCGTAATCGAATAATTCCGGTTTCATCTGGCTTCCATCAAGGCGTGAGCGGCGGCGCGCGCCTCATCGGTGATAGTTGCCCCGGCCAGCATCCGCGCCAGTTCTTCCTTGCGTTCTTTCGCAGCCAATGGACGGACGGAAGTTTTTAACTGGCCGGCTTTTTTTTCTTTCACAATCAATAAATGCTCGCCCGCATAAGCGGCAACTTGCGGCTGGTGGGTAACGGCCAGCACCTGGATTTTGCCGGAGAGTTTTGCCAGCCGCGCGCCGACGCTATCGGCCACCGCGCCGCCGATGCCGCTATCGACTTCGTCGAAAATCATTGTCGGGGCGGATTTTGTTTCTTGAAGCACTACGCGCAGCGCCAGCATGAACCTTGATAATTCCCCCCCGGAAGCGATTTTGCTGATGGGCTGGAAACCGCTGCCAGGGTTGGTTTCCACCAGGAAAGTAATTTTTTCGCGGCCATGCGCATTCCATTCCGCCTCGGGCAATTCTTTAAATTCAACTTTGAAAACACAGCTCGCCATTTTCAGCGGCTTTAATTCCACCGCCAGCGCCTGCTCCATTTTTCGCGCCGCTTTTTCTCTTTTTTCTTTTAAAATTTCCGCGGCGCCAATATAAGCCTGCCGGGTTTCTACGGCGTTTTTTTCGAGCCCACGAATATTTTTCACCCCGCCTTCGATGAATTGCAATTTCGCCAGGACTTCATCGCGATAAACGCTAAGCTCAGAAACTGGGCGATTATATTTCCGCGCCGCCGCTTTAAGGGCGAAAAGCCTTTCCTCGGTTTTATCGAGTAATGCCGGGTCGCTCTCCAAACCTTCCGCCAGTTTTTCGAGTATTGCAATGGCTTCATCGGTTTCCGTGGCGGCTTTTTCGAGGGCTTGCACCGCTTCGGCGAAATTAGTTTCGGCGAATTTGCTGTGATAGAGGAACCGCTGGGCCGCGCGCAAAGCCTCGGAAACATTTTTATCGCGGGTAATTTCCAGCAGCGCGGAATCCAGGCTGCCGGCGATTTTGCCGCTATTCATCAGCAGGTTTCTTTTCGCCGCCAGCTCTTCTTCCTCGCCGGCTTTCGGATCAAGGCTATCCAGCTCCTTATATATATGCCGGAGATAATCCTCCTCCGCCGCGGATTTCGCCAATTCGGCGCGCGCTTCATTCAATGAATTTTCCGCTTCCTGCCATGATTGGTAAAAATCCCTGACCTCCGCCAGCTCTTTTTTATAGCCGCCGAAACGGTCAAGAAAAACGCGGTGCAGGCCAGTATCGAGCAATAAAGTATGCTCATGCTGGCCATGGATTTCCACCAGCAGCGCGGCGATTTTTTTCAGGAGATTCACTCCCGCCGCTTCGTCATTGACGAAAGCACGGCTGCGATTATCGGAATATATCACGCGTTTCAGCCGGATGCGGCCTTCCTCCGGCATAATTCCATGCTCATCGAGCAGCGCTTTCAGCGAAGTATTTTTTTCGATTTCGAATTCGGCGGTGACGGAGCCTTGGGCAGCGCCTGGGCGGAGCATCCGGGCCTCCGCGCGCTCGCCCAGCACCAGCGAAAGGCTGCCGAGCAATATCGATTTTCCGGCGCCGGTTTCCCCGGTCATCACCGTAAAGCCCGGCCCGAAGGAAATATCCAGGCTTTCGATCAGGACTATATTATTTATCGAAAGACTGCGGAGCATAATTTTATTTTACGAAGGTTTCGCCGGCCCTTTTTCCGGGATGGCCAGATGTTCTTTTTCCATCAGCGCGTAACTATATTTATACCATTTGCTGCCGGGATAATTATATCCCAGCACCGCGGCATATTTTTGCGCTTCATCCTTAATCCCAAGGGCCAGGTAACATTCCACCAGGCGGTGCAGTGCTTCCGGCGTGTGGCTGGTTGAATCGAAACGGTCAATCACTGTGCGGAAGCGGTTTATCGCGGCTACATATTTTTTATGCTGCATATAATAACGCCCGATTTCCATTTCCTTGCCGCCGAGATGGTCGATTACCAAATCCATTTTTATCCGCGCATCGCGGCCATATTCGGTATCGGGAAACCGGCGCGTCACTTCTTTCAAGCCGGCCAGCGCTTCCTGGGTAATTTCCTGGTCACGCCGCACATCGGCTATGCGCTCGTAATAGCATAGCGCGCGTAAATAATAAGCATAGGCGACATCGGAATTGCCGGGATGCAGCTTTATATAACTATCGAGAAAATTCACCGCATCATCATATTCACCGGCTTTATAATCGGTATAAGCGGCCATGATTTTGCCCTTGGTCGCCCATTTGGAATAAGGATAAAGCTGCTCGATTTTCTCAAAATCCGTCACCGCTTTTTTATATTTCCCGCCTTGGAGATGGTCCATGCCGCGATTATAATATTGCTCCGCCGAAAGCGTCTCCTCCTTCCTTTCCTCATGCGCGCAGGAGGAAAGGAGGATGAGGGTGATTACCAGTAAAAAATTTAATATGAATTTCCGCATTTTTCGCCGCTGATTGATTAATGACGCGGATTATCTCAAGGAATGGGGGGATTGGCAATAGAGGAGTTATCGTAAACATTCATTACTAGGCTTTTTTCGGCTCAGGCTCTGGGGTTTTTGCGAAATATGGCAAGCCCGCTTACGGCACATTCAATTTTTCCTGATCTTTGGACAAATCTTTCAAGGCTAATTCCTTTTCTTTCCCGTCTCTTATATGAGCAGCATGGAACAGGGCTTTTAGCATTAGGTAGGGCGCTATCAATCCTACCGTTAAAATTAAAACCATATAGATAATAGTCAGGGAATTGTCTTTTCCTGAAACCTGAATCACATATGGATTCAGGGCACTCATCAGGAAATATTCAGAGACTCCAATAAGTGGAATCAAAAGGAGAAAGAAAACATATTCTGCGCGGTTAAATCTTCTCATGGATTAAGACCGCTTAAGCATAGAATTTTAAGCGGCCTTCCTGCCGCCAATAGCACATTCCGCCACTCTCGCTACTTCTTCGGAGCTGTCATCTTCTCTTAATATTCGGCCAAAAGACAGAATACCGGACATCTTTCCATCCTTATCATTTATTATCAGGCGATTTACCTGATGATCATGCATATGTTTTGCAGCATCCTCCAGCGTATTTTCTTCGTCGCAGCAGAATACCTCGGAAGTCATATGATCCTTTACCCTCTCCTGGGTAACATCCTTTCCTTCCGCCACCGCGCTCAAAACTATATCGCGGTCGGTTATTATGCCTTCCAGTTTTTCCTGCTCACCGACCGGTAATACGCCGCAATCAAGAGATTTCATTTTTTGCGCCGCCTCTTCCAAATATTACAACTTTCATCTATTTTGATGTGGCACTACCTGATTTCAAACCAAACTTAAGTCCGAAAGAAGCAAGAATCGCGGTAATTACTAAACCAATCCAGCTCACCCACATCGGAACCACTGTGCCGGCAGCCGTAATATCCCATCCTTGTACTATCCTGCCAAGATGCGAAAGGGCCACCAGCGTAAATAGTATGCCGGAAATAAGAGAATATATTTTTTGCGTCATAATCGCCTCCATAAAAATTTATAAATTATTTTATAAATTTTTCCGCTTGTTTCATACTTACTATTTCACAGTAAGATAACGCGGTCCTGCATTACCGTATAATATGCCTTCATGTTATTCAGCGCCGCCGCCATTGCCCACGCGCCAGATGCCATTTTTCTCCTCTATGTTCCCAATGTTCCGGATACCAGGCGAACCCCGGCCTTTCTTCAAGCCAATGCCCGGGAATCCATACATATTGGCCATAGCGCCAGGCCCAATAGCCATCCGACCATATATAGCCCGGACGCGGAATTGGCGCCGGTTCAATATAAGCTGCCGGTGGCGGTGCTTCAAGCTCTACATCGAAGTCTATCCGGGCAAATGCAGGAGTTCCATAAACTCCCAAAAATATTAGTAAGCAGGCAAATGCCAAATTTCTAAATAGCATATTGACCTTCCTTTCAAGCTGCCTGTTTAGAACCGGATTTCTCCTGCCATTCCTTAGTGCCGCCTTCATAGCATTTCACTTTGGTGAATCCGGCTTGTTCCAATTTTTCCGCAGCATTTTTTGAGGCCGGACATTCAAAGCTGGCGCAATAGACAATTACCGGCTTGTCCTTTCCGCCAATCAATTTTTCCACCCGGCTTTCAAAATCCGGGCTATTGCCGGGTATATTTACGGAACCTGGAATATTTCCTTTTTTAAAATCCTCCGGCAGGAGAACATTGATTAAAGCTATATTCTCGCCACGGTCTTTTAAGTTTTTAAGCTCGGTATAATTAATTTTTTCCATATCGCCTCCTATTCGTTGCAAAGAACTTAATCAAGGCATTTAAACGCTTCAATTTTCGATAAGGAAATATAGGGCTGGCGATCAAAAGTTCATAAATATTAAATATATGTGCAAGTAAATCGAATAGAAAATTTACTTCTGGAAGGATATAAATTAGGCATGAAAAAATTTATAGCATTAACGGTAATGTCAATGATGACGGCCTCATGCATAGCATATCCGGCTCAGCCGGTGGCTGGCCCGCAGCCGGTTTATGGGGCGCCCGCCCCGGTCTATGCCGCACCTTCTTATTACTATTATCCGGCGCCGGTCGCGCTTGGCGTCGGCATAGGGATAGATGGAGGGCATAGGCGGTAATTTATGCAAACTGATACTGATTTTTCCGCGATAGAAAAAATCAGAACACTTGCCGTTAAAATTAATGAAATCCCGGATGGAAATCCAATCCCGGAAAAATTTGCTTTTTGCGCTCCGGATGGAAAAGGCCATACTCATGAAGGCGATAATGTCAGCCCCGCTATCAGTTGGTCAGATGCGCCTGATGATACGAAATCTTACACTATAATCCTGGTGGATAAGGACGCGCCGGACGGTTTCAAATTCGCCAATCAGACGGATCATGCCATTCCCGCTGATTTTCCGCGCAAGGATTTCTATCATTGGATAGTGATCGATATTCCGGCAAATGTTAGCAGCTTGCCGGAAGGTGAAAATATGGATCATTTCCTGATCGGTCAGAATGATTTTGGCGCTAGAAGCAAAGGTTACTTCGGCTATGACGGTCCATGCCCGCCATGGAATGATGAGCGCCCGCATCATTATCATTTCCAGGTTTACGCATTGGATGTTCCATCACTTGGCTTGAAATCGAGTTTTAATGGCAGACAGGCCTCAGAGGCTATGAAAGGCCATATACTGGCGATGGGTGAAGTTGTTGGCACCTATACCACGAATCCGAAGCGTGCATAGGATAGTAAAATACTTTCCGCCGCAACAGTAAAATACTGACGATGAAAATGGATTCTTCCAATATAACTGGCATGAACATAATACCTTATGCTAGGCTTATCGCCTATGCCATTGCTGGAAATTAAAAATCTTGCCGTTGGTTTTTCCGGCGGCGTGCGGGCGGTGAAGGATATTTCCCTCGATATAGAGCCCGGGGAAATTCTTGGGCTGGTGGGGGAATCGGGCTCGGGGAAATCGCTGACGGCGCTTTCCATATTACGGCTGCTGCCGCGCGGAGCTTCAGTATCCGGGGAGGTGATATTCGATGGAAAAAATCTCTCTGCTTTGCCGGAAAATCAGTTACGGAAAATTCGCGGGAGCGAGATTTCCATGATTTTCCAGGAGCCGATGACTTCTTTGAACCCCTTGCACAATATCGGCCACCAGATTCGCGAGGCAATATTGCTGCATCAGCCATTATCGGTAAATGCAGCCAATGCAAGAGTTAAAGAATTGTTGGAACTGGTGGAGCTGAAAAATTTCCAGCAGCGGCTAAACGCTTATCCGCATGAGCTTTCCGGCGGGCAGCG
>Ga0206957_1098_pt1 | contig 21010 bp, 10 predicted proteins | sample Alteio_BWOrgHeat_32_FD_152975 | JGI IMG/M metagenome (GOLD analysis project Ga0206957, IMG submission 152975) | Enriched cells from forest soil in Barre Woods Harvard Forest LTER site, Petersham, Massachusetts, United States -... | ecosystem: Environmental > Terrestrial > Soil > Temperate forest >...
TCTTTTTTCATGAGGTATTTTTCGCGGGCAAATTTTTCGAGGTTCACCGGGTTGGTCATCAGCTCTTTCATATCGGTTTTATTTTTGCTGATCTCTGTTGTGAAGTATTGTTTTTCTGTCTCCAGTTTTTTTACTTCTTTTCTCAATTCCATCTGCGACAGCAAATCGTTTTTATCAAAAAAAGACACCCATACAATAAATGCCAGGAGGGTTAATGTATATTTGTTTTTTATGTATGGAATGATTTTTTTTAACATGGCTACACTATATGCTCTTCAAAGTTAGTTTTAAGGATAGTCTGAGTAAAGGTTGACAATTGAAGTTTTGAACATTTGACTTTTAATATAAATGCCACAATTATGAAAAAGAGCATTTTATTTTTTACAGCAATTTTATTTGCTTTTGCTTTTACAGAGCCAAATTTCAAAAAGGAACAGTTGAAGAATAGTCGCGTGAGAACTGCTTATGCGGACAAATGGGGCCTGGTAAAAGGCAAGCTTCAGAAAGCAGGAATAGATACATCACATTTTGAAATTTTTATCAGGGTATTCAAACAGGATGCGGAACTGGAGGTCTGGGCAAAATCGAAAAAAGTGCCTCAATTCAAATTGGTTGAAAAATATGCGGTCTGCAGTTCTTCTGGAACACTTGGCCCAAAACGCAGGCAGGGTGATGGTCAGGTTCCGGAAGGTTTTTACAAGGTGGAAGTTTTTAATCCGAACAGCAATTATTACTTATCGTTAGGAATTAATTATCCGAATAAATCCGATAAAATAATAAGTGCCGGAGTGAATGCCGGAGGAGATATAATGATTCATGGAAATTGTGTGACAATAGGCTGCATGCCGCTTACTGATGACAAAATAAAGGAAGTATACATCATGGCTGTGGAAGCAAGAAATGGAGGACAGGCAGCTATTCCGGTCCACATATTTCCAACACGGATGAATGATAAAGGAATGGAGTTGCTTAGGGGTATGGTAAAAGATGATAAAGAGCGTTTGCAATTCTGGAACAATCTGAAAGAGGGGTACGTTTTTTTTGAAGAGAAAAAGACCGAACCGCTTATTTCTGTTGACGAAAAAGGAAGATATATTCTTAGAAATTGATGTTGTATCGACTGCCTTGTTGATAAAGACCTGTGTTGCGACTTTGATATACGGATTTTTTTTGTATATTTATTTGTAATCCCACAAAGGCATAACTAAGCACATGACCCCCATGAAAAGGACAGCTACGTATTTGTGCATTTGTTTGTTTTTTTTATTGTCATTCGAATCTTCAATTTTTGCCCAATCGGTTGGAATAGGAGCAACACAATTCGTTCCATCTTCAACACTTGAAATCAAATCGAACGGAAACACTTCTGCTACTTACGGATTTAAAATTTCCAATTCATCCGGTAATCCGCTTTTATTTATCCAGGATAACGGAAATGTAGGTATTGGGACATCTGCTCCGGCAGAAGCATTTTCAATTTACAGCAATAGTAACTATTTAGGTTTCTATGATGCTTCGGGGAATATGCAAGGTCAATTACTCGCCACTACCGGAACTACAATCAGGCAGTTTATGTTTAATTTTCCTGCTACCACGGGTTCAGGTGGAAGTCCGGACTCCTGGTTTGCTTTGCGTTTCAACGGTCCCTCCAATAAAATATTTTTTGGGGAAACCGGTACCAATGCATGGATCCAGACGGATCACGACTTGTATTTCAGGTCAAACACATCGCTGACTCCCGGTTCGGCCCTTACTCCACAAATGGCACTTACTAATGCTGGAAATTTGGGTATAGGTACTTCTTCACCCAGCGCCCAACTTCATACAAACGGAACTGTGCGGTTTGAAAATTACACGAATGGAATACTTACGGTGGATGCCACTGGTAATCTTGGGGTGGGTGGAGGAATTTACGGATGGCTCATAACCGGAAACAGTGCAACAGTTCCGGGAACAAATTTTATCGGTACGCTGGATGCGAAGGACCTGGTGTTTAAAACCGGAGGCAGTGCTGCGACGAATGAACGCATGCGGGTCCTTGCTGCAGGAAATGTGGGAATAGGCTCTACAGCTCCTGCACAAATGTTGGATGTAGCCGGAAATATTCAAAATACATTGAGCAGTGTGAACGTGCCTGTACAAATCAGCAGCACAACATTGCCCTATATGGAATCAGCGGTAGTAAGAGGTAGTTATCTTTATTCAGTAAACAATGGAGGTGCGGGGACATTTAATGTTGTTGATGTTTCCAATCCTGCAAGTCCTGCCCTTGTTGGTAGTTTAGCTTATGGTGTTAATCCGAGAATGGTGCAGGTATCCGGCCAATACGCATATGTTTCAAATAGTGCCGGAAATGCATTAGGTATTATAGATATTTCTAATCCGTCAAGTCCTGCAGTTGTTTCTAATTATTTTTTTGGAGGAGGAAACAATGTCCGCAAACTTGCTGTTCAGGGAAAATACGCTTATGTAATTTCTCACAACTTCGATATTTTATATATAATGGATGTTTCCAATCCTTCCGCTCCGGTTCTTTTAAGCTCTACCGGAACTTTGGGAGACGCGATGGGTGTATTTCCTGATGGCAGGTATCTGTATCTTATCAATGACAGTGGTTCGCTGCAGGTATTCGATGTTTCAGATCCAACTGCACCCGTGATAGTTGGGTCTATGGCCGATGCAGATAATCCGGTGACTATTTATGGATCCGGAAGATATATTTACATAGGCGATATAACAACCGGCAATGTAAGAATTGTCGATGTGAAAAATCCGGCTAGTCCGGCGCAGGTAGCCAGTGTTAATGTGGGATCTTTTATTCAGGTATTAACCGTATCAGGAAAGTATTTATATGTGACAGGTGATAAATTTTCAGTGCTTGATATTACAACTCCTGCTGCACCGGTTCTTTTGTATCAGGGACCTTTGAATTCTTTTGGCGCTATGTTTGCTGCCGGTCGTTATGTGTATATATATGATGGTGTTTCCAATTTATTGGTTTATGATACCAAAGGGATTGAAACCACAGCACTAAAAACCGGCATGGCTGAAATTGGACAATTGCAGGTGAAAAATGATATTACAGCGCTTGGGCTTATTCAATCTAAGTCTGGTTTTAATGCAGGTGAAGGAGGGATTTTTTCTTCCGGTGGAATTGGTGTAACGGGACTTTCTACTTTTAACGGAGGTATTAGTATGAAACGAACAGCAACAGCTGCGAGTTATACTGCCCTGATAACAGATTATTATATTGGCATAACAAACACCAGTGCGGCAGGTACAATTACTTTACCTCCTGCGGCGACAGCAGGAAACGGAAAAGTGTATATCATTAAAGATGAAAGTGGCGGAGCCGCAGGAAATAATATTACGGTTCAGGGAAATGGAGCTGAGTTAATTGACGGCGCCAATACGGCACTCATTACTACCAATTACGGTTCAATCAAACTGATGTGTAACGGAACGAATTGGTTTACGTATTAGTGTTAGATTACAGTTCAATCTTCTAAACTCTAAACTCTAAACTCTAAACTCTAAACTCTAAACTCTAAACTCTAAACTCTAAACTCTAAACTCTAAACTCTAAACTCTAAACTCTAAACTATCTCACCAATTGTAAAAATCCATTTCCCTTCAACTCTTTACCACCAAAGGCACAGGTAGCTTTCAGAATATAATAGTACGTTCCGTCAGGTGCTTTACTGTCGCTGAACGTATGTCCGTCCCATCCTGTTTTTACTGCATCGTATTCGTAAATCAACATTCCCCAACGGTTATATAAAGTACAGATGAGTTGTGATAAACCCGAACTCTTTATTGTAAAAATATCATTCATGTTATCGCCGTTAGGTGAAAATACGTTTGGAATGGTTGAAGGAATGCTGCATGCTTCATCTACTTTGAGACATTGTGAAGTTGAATCAACGCAGCCCGTATTTCCGTAAGCAAAGAGCTTAACGCAATACATTCCTGTATCCGAATAACTGTGAGTCGGATTGTTTAATAAGGAGCTGTTGTTTCCTGCTGATATAGGATCCCCAAAGTTCCACAGCAAAGTTGAAGCACCTGTTGAAAGATTGCTGAAGCTCACTGCTGAATCCTGGATAATGCCGGCTGATGGTGTATAGGAAAATGCAGGAACAGGTTTTGTATACACATTGATCATTCCGGTTATTGTGCTTGTTGCGCTGCAGCCATTTGTATCGGTACATTTCAGGCTTACATCAAATGATCCTGTATTTAAATAACAGTGTTTTGGATTCGATGTAGCCGTTGAATCGTTATCTCCGAAATTCCACATAATGCCAGTGCATGTTGCAGAAGTGGAATCAGTGAATTGTACACACAAAGGAGTGCCGCATCCGCTCGCTATATCGGATTTTATTTTTACAGTCGGAACAGGATTTATTGTAATCGGAATAGCTGCTGTTGAAATGGGCGTTCCGCAATTATCATTGACTGTAACCGTATAGGTAACCGGTACTCCGGGAGTCACTGTTACACTGGTTCCCGTTGTTGCTGTTGGAAGCCAGCTGTAAGTATATGAGCCATCACCGCCGCTTGCAGATGCAGTTAATGTGACTGTTGACCCAAGACAAACTGCAGACGCTGTAGAAGTTAAATTAACATTCAACACAGGATTTACAGTAACTGTAATTGTTTGCGCGGTGCTTGCACAACCTATTGCATCTGTTACAGTAAGCGTGTATGTTGTTGTGGTAAGCGGCGATGCATTTGGATTAGCTGTGCCCGTTAATCCTCCCGACCAGGAATAGGTATACGCAGGAGTTCCACCTGTTACCGTTGCGTTGAGTGTTGCTGTTTGTCCTATGCATATTATTGCAGCACCTGTAACTCCAACTACTGCAGAGCCTGAGCTTGGCACATTTGTAGTCATTGTCTGGGAGCATCCGTTTGCATCTGTAATGGTTACGGTATAAGGGCCGGCAAGAAGGTTGGTTGCATTTGCAGTTGTTGAACCGCTACTCCATAAATAAGTATATGCTCCTGTTCCACCGGTTGCGTTTGCTGTTGCAGAGCCATTGCTCATGCCGCAGTTAGCCGTTGCATTTACAAAAGTTGCGGTGACTACATTTGGTTGCGTGATTGTTATAATAGATGAAGTGAAACATCCGTTCACATCTGTTACAGTCACGGAATAAATTCCTGCCGTTAAGTTAGATGCTGTGGTAGTTGTTGAGCCATTACTCCAGCTGTAGGTGAGTGCCCCTGTGCCGCCTGCCGCTGTTATGCTTGCGTTTCCTGTGCTTGCACTATTACAATTGACATTTGTGATCGCACCCAAAGTAATTGTTGCAGCACCCGAATTATTTACGGTTGCAGTAGTAGATGAAGTGCAGCCTTTTGTATCTGTAACCGTCACAGTATAATTACTAGCAGCAAGTCCACTTACGGTTTGCGTTGTCGCCCCACCCGGTGTCCACTGGAATGTGTAGCCTGGTGTTCCTCCTCCGGGAGTAACTGTAACTTGTCCGTTTGCACTTCCACAGGTTGCAGGTGCACCTGATGCAAGTGCCGAAACTGCCGAAGGTTCTGTAATTGTAACATCAGTTGTTGCAACGCAGCCGTTTGCATCTGTTATTGTGACAGTATACCCATTTGCAGCAATACCACTCACTGTTGCCGATGTACTACCATTGCTCCATAAATAGGTATATGAAGGAGTTCCGCCGGAAGCAGTTACTGCCGCATTTCCTGTGCTTTGTCCATTACAGGCAACATTGGTTGCGCTTTGTATCAATGCTGTTGGACCGGATAAATTATTAATTGTAGCTGTTGTTGTGGCTGTACATCCATTCAGGTCCGTTATTGTGACGGAATATGTATTGGCAGAAAGTCCGCTTGCGGTTTGACTTGTAGCGCCGCCAGGCGACCACAAATAAGAATAACCTGGTGTTCCACCCGTTGCAGATGCACTTGCCTGTCCGTTGCTAGCGCCGCAGGTTGCATCAGTAATTGTCCCTCCGGTAGAAACGCCAAGTGTTGTTGGTTGAGTGATAATAACTGATACAGTTGTTGTGCAACCATTAACATCATTCACTGTAACTGTGTATGTTCCTGCCGGGAGATTAACTGCAGTAGCTGCAGTTCCGCCGCCACCCGACCAATTGTAAGTATAACCGGGTGTTCCGTTTATTGCATTTACTGTGGCACTTCCGTTTGAAGAACCATTACAACTTAAATTAACAGATGAAGAAATACTTGCTGTCGGCCCGCTTATGTTCAGGATGTTTGCAGTTTGTGTACCCGTGCATCCTTTGTTGTCCGTTACAGTAACCGTATAAATTGCAGATGGAACTCCGGAAATGGAATTTGTTAATGAGCCGTTATTCCAGCTGTATGTATAAGCTCCTGTTCCTCCTGTAACAGTGACAGAAGCCTGTCCGTTCGCTTGCCCGCATGTGGCGTTGGTTTGCGTAGCAACAACGGGCGCGATAGCTCCGGGTTGCGTGAGTGTTACATTACTGGAAGATAAACATCCGTTATTGTCCGTTACGTTTAGTGTATATGATCCGGCAGGCAATCCGCTGATGCTTGTAACTCCTATCGTTCCATTGCTCCAGCTGTAAGTGAGCGGCGGCGCACCTCCGCTGACAGTTGCAGTTGCTGTTCCGTTATTTCCTCCATTACATGTTATATTAACAGAACCCGAAATGCTTACTGTTGCTGCTCCGGAATTATTTACAGTTTGCACTGCAGATTGAGTACAGCCTTTTGAATCTGTAACAGTAACGGTATAATTTCCGGAAAGTAATGCGCTCACTGTTGTATTGGTAGATCCGTTGCTCCAGATATAAGTATAGCCTGCTGTTCCGCCGGATACATTAACATTTACACTTCCGTTATTTGAACCGCAGGTTGCAGAAGTTGAGCCAGTCGTTGGACTTAACACAGTGGCCGGTTCTGTTATGTTTACAGTTGTTGTTGACGAACAACCATTGATATCTGTGATTGTTACTGTATATGTATTTGCGGATAATCCGCTTACTGTTTGTGAAGTTGCACCTCCAGGCGACCACGAATAAGTAAATCCAGGAGTTCCACCTGAAGTAGAAGCGACGGCTGTACCTGTTGCATTTCCTTTACAATTAACGTTTGCAGAACTTGCGATACCTGCCACAACTCCTGCGCTTGTGTTGACTACAACCGATGCAGTTTTTGTACACGCTTTGCTGTCTGTTACAGTTACTGTATAAGTATTAGCTGCAAGTCCGGTCACTGTCTGTGATGCAGCACCTCCCGGCGACCATGAATAAGTATATGCTGGAGTTCCTCCTCCTGCGGTTACACTTACTTGCCCTGTGCTTGTGCCACAAGGTGCTGGTAAACTTGCCGGAGTTGCGGTTACAGCTGATGGTGCAATAATACTTGCGTTGGCGGATTTTGTACAGCCGTTGTTGTCGGTGATCGTTACGGTATAATTGCCCGCAGCTAATCCGGAAACAGTTTGTGCTGTTGCCCCCCCCGTCCACAAATAAGTGTACGCCGAAGTTCCTCCACCAGGTGTTGCAGTAACGGTTCCTGTTCCGCCAAAACAATTGGGATTACCGGCTGCTGCGCTGGCAGTAAGGCCTGATGCAGGTTGCGTGATGTTTACTGTGGCAGTTTTTGCACAATTTTTACTGTCGGTGACTGTAACAGTATAAGTCCCGTTGCTTAAACCGGATACCGTTTGTGAAGTTGCGCCTCCGGGTGACCACGAATAACTGTAACCTCCCCATCCCCCTGAAGTTGCCGTTGCATTTGCTGAACCTGTGCTTCCTCCAAAACATAAAATATTTCCTGTATTCGTTGCAACGGGTGTAAGCGCAGTTGCAGGTCCGCTTACTGTGATTGCCGAAGTTATAGATGCACAACCGCTGGAAGTAGTAACCGTAACGGTGTACGTATTAGCTGACAAGCCCGATGCTGTTTGTCCGAATCCGCCGCTTGGACTCCATGTATAAGTATAGCCGGAGCCTCCGGTTACCGTTATGGAAGCTGTGCCGTTGTTCCCTCCAAGGCAACTTACATTTGTTGATCCTGTTGTTGAAACGCTGAGTGTGGCAGACTGCACAGTCGGATAATAATAGCTCGCCACTGACGTACATCCTGCAGCATTTGTAGCGGTTACATAAATGTAAGGTGAAGAAGTTGATGTCCATGTTACACTTACAGATGAAGTGCCTTGTCCCGAATTAATTGTTCCTCCTGAAATCGTCCATACATAAGAAAGGCCTGTTGTTGATGAAGTGACACTATATACATTCCCTGCGGAATTCAAGCAAGGAGAGCCTGGACCGCTGAAGGTTGTTGTGACCGGATTTGCAGCAACTGTTATTGTTTTAGAAACCCATCCTGAATTACTGCCGCATGGTCCGCCGGGAGCATTTTCCCATCTGGCCCAATAGGTTGTTGTTACAGTTGGTTCAACCCCTAATGAATTTAAATCCCATACACCATTGCAACAATTGGAAATGAATGTTAAATGCGCAACGTCAGGGCCACTGTATAAAACAGGCCGCGTACATCCTGCAAGCACATTGCCGTCGCCGCCTGCAAGTGTTAGTGTAATATCACCGGGTGTGCCTCCGCAGATAAGACTGGAAGGACTTGCATTTAATGCTGTTGGATCAGCCGGAGGTGTGCAAACGCCTAAATAATAGTCGCCCGACATTTGTCCGCAAACCACGGGAGATCCCGGAGGAGAACAGTTACCGTTTGTGACCAGCACTCTATAATAATATCCTCCTGCAGAAAGACCCGCTGGAATATTATACGTATTTGAATTTGTTCCAATGTCTTCCCAGGTGCAGACAGCATTACTTCCTGCTGAAATCTGCCATTGATAGTTTGTAATAGTTGGTGCTCCATTGGGAACGAATGTAAGCGTGCGTGCAGTATTTGTAGTACATGCAGATCCGGTCGTAGAGCTTGATGCATCATTTACAAAACCAACAATTAAACTGTTCATTCCGTTGTTTGGTGTTTTTACTGTCATTGTGCTCGGACATGGTCCGTATACATAAGGTAATGTTGTTGCCCCTGCGAGCGGCACCTGCACAACGTCACAAAAATATTCGAAGCCATCATATCCGCTCGTAGTGCCGTTCCCGCAAAAAGTTGAACGTGATGCCCATGGAGGGGTTACTGTTAAATGGCTTGCTAAATTGTTATTTGCCGGCGGGATGGTATCGTCAATACTATATATTGCAGAAGGATAAAGATGATAATTGTTTGTATTGAATTGAGCTCCGTTTGTTTCGGTGCAACCGCACTCCCCACCACCCCAGGAGATACCCTGATCCGTACTTTGTTTCCAGTAATATTTAAATGAACTGGCGCCTGAAGGATCAATGGCCTGAAGCGAATAGGAATAAGGTTGTCCGTTCCATACAGTGGGGTTTGGGAGATTTGCACCGGTAGAAAAAGTAATAGGAATGATTGTGATGTTAAAACCATTGTCTGCCGAATTCATAGAAGGGCTGCTGCTGGAAACCCTTAAACGATAACCGGTGGCATATGCGATAGTTGTAAAATTTTTGAGATCCCAGTTAAATGTATACGTTCCTGCAGCAGTGCCTGAAATAGTTGCCAGTGCGGTAGGAGAAGCAAAACTTCCAGCTCCGCTTGAAAGTTGTAATGTCCAGACATTTCCGCCTGTGAACGAACCTGTTGTTGTAAAGACGGTGCTGACCGGCTGAGATTGATTTTCACCTGTACAAACAGGAGTCTGCATATAATAAATGGCAGGAACAGCAGCTGTAATCGGGTTGCTTGCACCTAATGTAACGGTTTGCGACGTTACAGTTTTAAACAGCAACGAAAAGCAAATGAAAAATAAAGTATTGAGGGAAATACGTAATTGTGAATGCATAATGTGGGGCTTATGTGAGTACTCAAAAATCTATTTCTTCTATTTGATTTACAATCAGATAGCTGTATAAAGTTACGACAAAAAAGGACGGATGTCAAGTAATATACCTATTGATATAAGTTTTAATTTATCCATGAAAATCAAAAGTCTAACTTTTGATTTTCATGGTATATTATAATTGGATTAATTGTTTATTTAAAAAATCGGTAAGATTACAAATTTTAATATTTTCATTTACCGTATAACTATCTCCTTTAGGCATAATGATAAAATTATTCTTTGTTTTCAGATCAGTAACAGATTGAATGAACCCTTTACTTATCTGCGGCGACGTGGATAATTTAATTTCTATACAGGCGATAGGTTTTACTCCTTTTACCAGCACAAGGTCGGCTTCGGTTCCCTGGTGTGTACGGTAAAAATACATATCCAGGTGCGCCGGTTTTAGCTGCCTGATCTGTTCAATTACAAAAGCTTCCCAGGAAGTGCCTACATCCGGATGCCCGAACAGGTCGTCTATGGAGGATACTCTGATAAGCGTATGTAAAATGCCGGTATCCCGGATATATATTTTGGGAGATTTTACCAGACGTTTTTTGGAGTTATTGAACCACGGTTGTAAACGGGTGACTAAAAAAGCGCCTTCCATGTATTCCAAATACCTGCCAACAGTTGGTGCAGTTACGCCCAATGATTTTCCATATGTTTCTTTATTCCATAAATTTCCATTGCTATGTGCAAGCATGCTCCAGAAATTCCTGATCACAACAGAAGAAAAATCAACGCCGAATAATTCCCTCATGTCTTTTTCGGTGTAAGACTTAACTAAATTGGTGTACCAGTTTTGTATTGCAACGGGTTGCTTTAGTGTTAAGGCAACAGGAAAACCTCCTTTCAGCCAAAGCGTATCCTGTTTTATTTTGCTCTTTTGAGCTTCTGCTAAATTGATTCCTCCCATGTCCAGGTAAGCGATGCGACCGGCCAATGATTCAGAAACACCTTTTATTAAATGCGGAGAGGATGAGCCTAATAATAAAAAACGCGCTGGCATACGTTTCATATCTACGAGCGCACGCAGTAATGCAAACAGCTTTGGCATGCGCTGGACTTCGTCTATGATGACAAGTTTATTCTGGTGCTGGATTAAATAACTTTCTGCGTCCGTCTGCAAGCGGTTATAATGACTTTCCAGTTCCAGATCGAGGTAAATTGTTTCTTTCTTTGACCTGGCTGCATATAATTTGGCAAGCGTTGTTTTTCCTATTTGCCGCGCTCCCAGCAATGCAACCACAGGGTTTGTTTTTAATAAAACGCTTAGCTCTTTTAATTCTATCCGTTGGATCATCCGATAAAGGTACAAATTTTATCCATGAAAATCAAAAGTTATACTTTTGATTTTCATGGATAAATAAATGATGAAAAAACATGGAAAAGCTGGTTTTATAGGAAGCCGTCGAGCAGTAGGTCCTTGTAAGAGGCGGATACATCAACGACAGAACCGTCAATCATAGTAAGGCTGCCTCCTTTACCTTTTGTATATCGTTTGATATGATGTCTGTTCACAAGATGTGATTTGTGTACACGAATAAAATCATGATCTTTTAACAAGTCCTCATAAAATTTAAGAGTACGGCAAATCATCATTTTTTTTCCGTTTGTAAAATAGAATTCCGTGAAATTGTCATTGGCGGCACAACGAATAATGTCCCCCGTTCTAACCACTTCAAAGCCATCAATTAATGGTAAAGCTATTTTCTTTTCCTGTTTTACGGAACTCTGGATATTCTGCAGCAATATTTTTGTAGGAGACCAGGAATCGCGGCTGTTACGTAATTGCTTTACTTTTTCCACCGCCTTTACAAGTTCATCAATGGATACAGGTTTCAGCAAATAATAAGATGCACTGAAGTTAAACGCTTCGATAGCATATTCATTAAATGCAGTAACAAAGATCACTTCAAAAGAAGGATCAGCATATTGTTCCAACAGATCAAATCCATTGCCTTTAGGCATTTCTATGTCAAGAAAAACAAGGTCAGGTTTAACAGAATCAATCAGGTTTTTAGCTTCAGTGATATTTACAGCCTCGCCTTTCAGATTTATATCCGGGCAATATTTTCGTATATAAGAAGCCAGAATTTCCCGGCTTACTTTTTCATCTTCTACTATAATTGCGTTCATGTGCTGATACTTTTAACAGGACAACTTATTTTTACAATGGTTCCGGTATTGCCGTTCATATCAAGAGGATTTGAATCAGAGATAGAGATCTCTACAGGAATTTTGTACACCTGTTTTATAATGTCAATCCGTTTGTATATGTTTTGAATTCCAATAGAGCGATAATTTTTCTGATTCTTTGTTTTTATCTCCTGGGATTTTTTTCTTCCTATGCCAGTATCCTTTACGCTAATTATAAGTTGACCTTTCTCAATAGCAATAATAAGCTCAAGGTGCCCTTTTTCTTCCAGGTACCGTAATCCATGCCAGATCGAATTTTCGATAAACGGCTGAACCAGCATAGAAGGAATTTTAATCTGTTCCATATTCAGATCCGGATCAAGTTGTATGCTGTAATCAAATTTGTCATTAAACCGGTCGTGCTCAAGCTTGAGGTAATGACTTAATAAATTTACTTCTTCTGTGAGTGTAATAAAGTCGGTCTCTGCATTATTTAATACTTCACGCATAAGCATGGAAAAATCGGAGAGGAAGCGGTTGGCAGCACGTTCATCATTCTGTGAAATATAACTGTTAACGGAGTTTAAAGCATTAAAAACAAAGTGCGGGTTCATCTGGCTGCGCAATGATTTCATTTCCAGTTTCAGGTTCGCTGTCCGTTTTTCATTTACAGTACGAACAATAAAATAAATGACCACAGCCATCACCAATGTCAGTATTATAAATAACCAGATGATGCGGTTGCGGTTACTCACTTTTTCTTCCTGCAGGCCTTGTTCTGCTTTTAGTAAATCAATTGTTTTTGTACTGATGGATTTTTCTTTTTCCAGTAATTCTACTTTTTTATTCATAAGATCCATTGTGGAATTGAATTGATTGCTTACACGGTTTTCTGTAAGCCGGTTATTGATTTCCTCATCCAGAGACTGTACATATTTTTTATAAGCGCCGATCGCTTTTTCATATTTACCTGATTTTTCATAGGCAATAGCGAGGGTTTTATAAGATCCGCTTTTTTCCAGGTATTTGATCGCATCAGTGGTATTATTCTCATTGAGGTACTTGTTCCCAATATCTGTATTTGCAGTGTTCACTAATGCATTTGTGAAATTTGAACTATTGTCTTTTTGAATACTTTGTTGAAATGAAAAATTAGAAACAAGGCTGTCACTTTTTTTGAAAATGGCAGAAGCATCTTTCTGCTCATACCTCAGCGTTTGGTTTTCCTGTGAAACAGAGTTGTTAAGTTCATTAAGTGCGTTCGCCTTTTCTCCCTTCATGTAATAAGCTTTACCTAAAATAAGGTTGCTGGCGGCTGCATTTTGCTGATATTGATTGCCGGAAGAATTACTGGCTGATCCATTGCGTGCCTGTACATTTCGTTTTGAAATTTGGATAGCCTGATCATACTGCTTATTGTCAATATATTGTAATGCAATATTATTGTCTGCATCAAGCATAGCAGTGGAATCATTATACTGGTTTGCTTTTTGCCTGTACAATTTGAAATCATTCTCACTTTTTTGAGTGTTGCCAAGTGCCTTATCAGTTAATCCAATCAGTTTATAAATATCATAGACTTTGCGGTCGTCATAACCTTTTTTTATTTCATCCAGTACTTTAGTGTAATAGTCCAGTGCTTGTTTATAGTTCCCTGCATTGTATTGTATACTTCCTAATAATTTATAACTATTTACTTGTCCATCCAGATCCGATTGCCGGATACTTGCTTCAAGCAATTTTGTTGTATATGCAATTGCTTTTTCAGGATCTCTGACAATGTACTTTTTTGATGAATCGATCATATCCGGGATCCGGATTCGCTCATTTGGATAACTTACGCTCTGGCCAAATAGCAGTGGACGGCCAAATGAAAGTAAAAAAACAAAAAGCAGGATTCTTTTCAGATTCATATTGTAAAGTTGAACAATAAATTTCAAATCAGATTTTGTTTTTTATTAAAAAAGAGATGTTTATCACGACTTCCTTCTTTCAAAAGGTCATTTCACCAAGCCGGAATGCCCGTACACTAAGTGGAGCTTTTGCTGTGCTTTTTCCGGGACTACATTTGATCAAACAAAAAAATATAATTATGAAAAAGTCAAACAAAATAAATCAAATGCTATCAGGAGGCGCTGCCCTTTTGCTGCTGGTAAATTCCGGATACATATCGGGGCAAGCAAATAATTCAAGCCAATTTAGGAGTAATCAAGTGCTGTTAAATAATAATGTGTCAAGAGGGAATCAATCTGTAATAAGGAATTTCAGAATTCCGAATACAAAATTGTCTTTGTCAAATACTGTTGCAGATAATCAAAAACAAAAGAGCACTGCACAAGTTCAAAAATCACAAACACCGGTTAGAAAAGTTGTGGTCAATAAAACTCAGATAGCCCAACCTAAAAAAGTAAATGTAAAACCTGTTAAAGCTTCAAAGCCCGTCCATCAATCTCAGCTTAACGTGGCGCCTGAGTTAAGCAATGTAAATCAGGTACAGGCGAACCAGGTTCAACCTCTTTTTCTGATAAATGACGATCATAATACCCTTGGCAACATACTGGTTCAGATTGAGAACATCAATATCCCTCAGCCCCAAGCGAAGTCGTCTGATTCCTGGTTTGCTTCTGATGAAGATAGTTCTGATGATAATGAGGGGGCACTTGCCGTAAGTGCAAAGCCACAAAAAAAATCGAAAGTGAATACAGGAGGTTCAAAAGCAACCAGTCATTATTTTCAGAAAATATCTTTTTCATTCAATAGGAAAGTGTCAAAATTTTTTGCAAAAAATAAAAGACTAAAGTCAGATCCTGTGGGTTGTTTTATATGGTCGTGATGAATAATAAAAAATTGGAAAAATTTACTCTTCCTTTTTTACGATCTCAAATTTTTGCGTGATCGTTTCACCTTCATCATCAACAAGCGTTAATGTATGTAATCCTGGTTCAGGAGAAAGTCCCATCTGGTGAAAATTATTTGTGCTTCCAATATACCTGTCATCCAGGTGCCAGAATATTGTGGCATTTTTTCTGCGATGCGCTACTTCAAAAACTGTTTTTCCTGTTTTGCCATCCAGTTCAACAGGCACATAAATTTTGCTGGGTTGTTTCGGATAAATCAGGTCCATTGAATTCGTACTTGAGCCGATACAATCTTTACGGAAGGGAGGCAATTCCCTGTAGGTGGGATTTTTACTTTTATAATACAGCTCTTCTGAAGGCGGCAGAATAAACCAGTTGCGGTGAACCATATTGTTTACATTTTCGCATTCACTATTTACTCTGTATTTTTCACTTGCATCGAGGTGAATTAATTTGTGATAAGGACATGGCGGAGTTTTTAATCCGCTTTTAGGAATCCATTTTGTTTCAACAGGTTCACACAATTGAGTAGCACGATGCCCGCTTTGTAAGCAAATATCCGCTTTAGCCATTTCGTCGTAAGGTATTTCAAACCATTTATCTGTTTTGAGTAATCCGAAAATCTCAAACATAATGGGTGCAGCAGTTGCAACACCTGTTAATCCCGGACGACCTTCTCCGTTTGCATTGCCAACCCATACGGCCACTACATTATCAGGAGTAACTCCAATTGCCCATCCATCCCTGAAGCCAAAGCTGGTGCCGGTTTTCCAGGCTATGCGTGTTGAAGATGAATAAAGTTTCCATGCAGCGTCAGCATCCGGACGATTTACTTCAATCATTGCATCGAACGTAAATTTTATTGAAGCTGCATCATAGACCGATGCGTTTTCCAATTCCGGGGATTTTGTTTTTTTTATGCTGTCGGAAATATAATAAGGTTGATGATAATCCGAAGGATCGTATTTGCCTCCGTATTTTGAATAATGATTTAATGTCCGCGCCATCCCGGAATAAATTCCTGCAATGTCCCAGAGTTTTCCTTCAGCACCGCCAAGTATAATGGATAAGCCATAATGTTCGGCAGATTTATTAATTGTCGTCATGCCGAGTTTTTTCAAAACGTAATTGAATCGTTCAATGCCATAAGCCTGCAGCATTTTCACAGCGGGGACATTGAGGGAACGCGACAATGCTCTTTTGGCGGGAACGGCACCGTCATAAGTCAGGTTAAAATTCTGCGGTGCATAACCCGAAATGGTTGTTGGAATATCTGCAATAAGCGTATTAGGTAAAATTTCTCCCTCGCTTAACATGGCAGAATATAAAAATGGTTTTAAGATACTTCCGGTACTTCGCGGCGAAACAATGACATCCACATCGTTTCCATGTTCTGCCTTTTCGGTTTGGTTTGTATTGCCAGTATAAGCAAGAACTTTTCCTGTTTCAACATCAAGCACAAGTGCAGCGGCGTTAAATATTTCATTTCCTTTTAAAATTTTGCTATACTTTTCTACTATTTCATTTACGCGTTGCTGCAGTGCACCATTGATTGTACTCTTTACACTTTTTTCTTTAAAGCCTTCTTTCGCCGCGCGGCCAAGCAGGTGAGGGGCAAGTGATGGTAATGGAAAAGGTTTTCCCGGCAACGGTTCCTGTTTGGATAATTTACATGTTTCTTCATCAATTATTTTTTCTTTCAGTAGCTGGTCGAGCAGCCTGTTTCTTTTTTCGAAAAGTAAATGCTGATTTTTTCCCGGATAAATCAGGCTGGGTGCATTGGGTAAAACTGCAAGTGTTGTTGTTTCTGCCCAGGACAATTCTTTTGAACTTCTTCCAAAATAGCGCCAGGATGCCGCTTCCAGCCCTACCACATTACTTCCGAAAGGTGCATTGGATGCATAAAGTGCAAGAATCTCATCTTTGCTGTAGGAAATTTCGAGCCGGGTTGCGAGTACCGACTCAATTAATTTTTCCCAAAACGTTCTGCCTTTGTTGTGTCTCGACATCCGTATAACCTGCATGGTTAATGTGCTTCCGCCGCTGATTACTTTTTTCGCTTTTATATTCTGGATCATAGCGCGCCCAAAGGATAAGAGATTCACTCCGGGATGATAATAAAAACTACGGTCTTCAAATTGTACAATTGCTTTTTTAAATTTATCAGGAAGTTCTTTATTATAAGGAAACCTCCATTGTCCGTCATCAGCAATCAGCGCGCCCAGCAGGTTGCCATCTTTATCAAGCAATACCGTACTGTTTTGTGATCTGAACAAATGTGAAGGGAGAGCAAACCAATAGAAAATAAAGAGGACAATACATCCGGTAAGGATTTTACCTTTTTTCTTTTTTATATTGAACCAATCCGAAGGTTTAATCAAACCGTTTTTGTTAAAGATGAAGCCGGGCAAATTTACTATTTATGTTTTTGGTTTACGAAAGAGTAGTTGTTGTGCTTTACGGCAATTCTGTTCAAGCTCTGAATGCCACTATTGGCACAGCTTTTGATAGGATGGCGTGAAATGCAGTAAAATCAATGGTTTCAGGGAAGTTTAAAAATGTGTAATAACATACATTGCCTTTTTTTGTATTACTGAAACACGCTGATAGAGCACGTTACAGAGGCATTTTATGAACAAACCCCAGAATTATCAACAATGACAGAAAATAGTGCCCTTAAAACTTGCGCGGGATAAGGGCTTTACTATATATTTGCTTCATAAGTATGTTTAACCCTAAATCAAAAAACAAATGAACAAAGCAGAATTAATCGATGCAATTGCTTCTGAAGCAAAAATTTCTAAAGCTGACGCTGGTCGCGCTCTTGATGGTTTCATTAACGCTACTTCTAAAGCACTTAAAAAAGGTGACAGAGTAGCATTAGTAGGTTTCGGTTCTTTCGGTGTTGCTAAACGTGCAGCACGTGTTGGCCGTAACCCACAAACCGGAAAAGAAATTAAAATTGCTGCTAAAAAAGTAGCAAAATTTAAAGCTGGTGCAGAACTTAAGAAAATTGTGAACAAGTAATTCATCCTGCTTCTTAGGAAAACAAAGAGTCCCGCATTTCGCGGGATTTTTTGTTTTGGATGTAAGATAATTCAAGTGTAATAAAGACGAGGCAACCAGAAATTTTTCATATCATATTACGGGATACTTCCGTGTTATGTTATCATAAACTTTTTGAGTAATTTAAACTCTTTATTTAGCAAGTTATGAGACCCCACCCATACAAGATATTTCTTTTTTGTACCGGTTTTTTATTTTTAATCCGCATAGGTTTTTCACAAGGTTTCTGGACAAAAAAAACAAACTACGCCAATGGTACCAGTTCAGGAGGATACCTGATCTATGTTGATGAAGGTGTTGGATTTTCGATTGGTACAAAAGGTTATATAGGCACTGGCCAATATACAGCGGGATTCAATCCAACCTCTAATCCACTTTGGTTTTGGTCTTGGGATCAGGGAACCAATACCTGGACGCAAATAGCCAATTTCGCGGGTCCCGGCAGAATGAGTGGAATTGCATTTACAATCAACGGAAGAGGTTATGTAGGGACTGGAATTGATGTGAACAACGTTATTTATAATGATTTATGGGAGTACAATCCCGGAACAAATACCTGGACCGCAAAGGCGAACTGTCCTGTTTCGACCTCTGATGCAGTTGGTTTTGCAGTTGGCAATTACGGATACATTACAGGCAACACTAATCTTTACAGATATAGTCCTGCAAGTAATACCTGGACTTACATGAGCGCATTTCCCGCAGCATATCGGAATGCGGCATCTGCTTTTTCTATCGGCACAAAAGGATATGTTGGCATAGGTAATAATGGGACTACCTTTCAGGATTTTTGGGAATGGGATTCCGGAACAAATACGTGGACAGCAAAAGCCAATTTTCCAATATCCTTGTATAATGCGGCGTCATTCTCTATTGGGACAATGGGTTATATAGGCACAGGAGATACTTGCGATCTATGTGTTTCCCGGGAGTTTTGGGGATGGGATCAAACTAGTAATACGTGGATGCAACTGCCTTATTATCCTGGTGCTAAACGGGAATCCGCGGTTGCTTTTTCTATTGGTTGTAAAGGTTATCTGGGTGTTTCGGATGAGTATGATTATCAGGGTCACACTTTCCAGGATTATTATGAATACACACCCGATATTCCTCACCTTGCTAATGCCGGTGATGATACACTCATTTGTAAAGGCGGGAGCGTGCAACTAGCTGCTGTTACAGGAACCGGCTATAGATATAGCTGGACACCCGCAACAGGTTTAAGCAATGATACAATTTATAATCCTGTTGCCAGTCCTGCCGATACTACTCAATATATTTTAACTGTTACAACTCCACAGGGTTGTACAGGAAAAGATACAGTGATTGTAAATGTTGGGAACATATCAGTTTCTGTTTTGCCAAAAACATCTTATTTCTGTGCCGGTACAGCTGATACCCTGATTGCTGCTGCAAATGCCGCTGCAACATATAGCTGGAGCCCCGCAGCAGGGTTGAGTTGTGCAACCTGTGCTAAAACAGGTGCCAGCCCTGGTGGTCCGACAGATTATATCGTAACTGCCACGTCTATAGCAGGCGGCTGCATTAGCAAAGACACTGCACATGTATTGGTCGCAACAGGAAAAGCAGGTGCCGGAGTTACTATTTGTCCGGGTGATAGTACAACAATTTCTGCAAGCGGTGGAATAACATATAGCTGGTCTCCTTCAGCAACATTAATAAATCCGAATACAGCAACACCAATTGCACATCCAACGATGCCAACAAACTATACGGTAACGGTAACAACCGGAACATGTGTTTTTAAGGATAGTATATTTGTGAACGTAAGTAATAACCTGGTTGTTGATGCAGGAAGAGATACAACAATTTGTCCCGGAAAAAATGTTACACTATCAGCCTCCGGCGGAAAAAAATATAGCTGGATACCAACCACAGGATTAAGTAATCCAAATATTTTTAATCCTGTAGCAACGCCAGCGGTAACTACAAACTATATTGTGAACATTACATCCGGAGGTTGTTCTGCAAAAGATTCTGTTCTGGTTACAGTTGATTCTTTACCTAAAGCAGCTGCAGGAAATGATACGGTTATATGCAAAGGAGCATCTGTAAATTTGTCTGCCAGCGGCGGAGGAACTTATTTGTGGTCGCCATCGGCAGGATTGACTTGTTCGACATGCGCAGGTACAAGTGCGACACCTATCGCTACAACAAAATATATTGTAACTGTGAAAGACGCAACGGGTTGCAGCAACAAAGACTCAATGACGGTTACAGTTAATAATCTTCCAACAGCCAATGCTGGTTCTGACGTGACAATAAAGCTTGGTCAGTCTGTTACGCTTAACGGCAGCGGAGGAATTAATTATTTATGGTTGCCGGGTAATGAGCTCAGTGATCCTAAAATTGCAAATCCTATTGCGACTCCGACCAATACGACGGTCTACATTCTTGTTGTTGCAGATGCCAATAATTGCCTGAATGAAGATACTGTAACAGTAACTGTAATCAAGCCCTCCTGTGTCGGAAGTGACGAGGACCTTTTTGTAGCTAATATATTTTCACCAAACGGAGATGGGAAAAATGATGTACTCCAATTAAAAGGAAACGGAATCACAAATGTGTATTGGGCTATTTATGACCGCTGGGGAAATTTATTGTTTGAGTCAACAGATCAGTCGCAAGGCTGGGATGGAACAAAGAAGGGTAGTCCAATGGGAACCGATACTTATGTTTATTATATCAAAGCAACTTGTATTAAGACAAATTCCGAACTTCGGATGAAAGGAAATGTTACGTTGATGCGTTGATTATAAACGGGAATTTCAGAAAAATGAAAATGAAATTTTGCAGCTTTATTTTACTTCTCTTTTTGTCGTTGAGTTTTTTTGCACAAGGTACCTGGGTGCAGAAAAAAGATTACGCAAATGGAAGTAATTATGTTGATGAAGGAATAGCTTTTTCAATCGGTACAAAAGGATACGTAGGACTCGGACAAGGTAATCCATTTAATAAACTGACCACTGAATTCTGGGAATGGAACCAGGCTACAAATACCTGGACT